>JADEYI010000059.1_pt1 | contig 208048 bp, 269 predicted proteins | sample 8542331 | NCBI WGS metagenome assembly JADEYI01 (sample SAMN16510988, study PRJNA670497) | mine drainage metagenome | isolation source: biofilm near Copperflume 1 | place: Germany: Marsberg coppermine Kilianstollen | collected 2018-02
ACCCAATGTAAAGGCGCACCACCACAAAGCCACTGAAAAGGTCCTGGCAAACTTGAAGAGAACACCACAATCTTTGTTTTGTCAACACTGATGACCATTCCCGTGTGTTCACAAAACTAGATAGCTTCTGTGTATAGATAGATGAGGCAGCAGAACTTAAACAGGCAACATTCTCATCATAGCATGAGTCATTAACAGTGGTCAACCAAGGACACGCATTTGTTTCGGACGAAACTGCCCATCTCTCTCTCACCCACGACTTGTGGATCTCATGGCTTCCTCCAGTATATGTGAGAATTGAATCTGGTATTTTATGTGAGGCGCGACTATACGAATTACGAAACAAAATGCACGCGCTTGCCTGGATCAAGTTGATCCCAGAACAAAGTTGCCCCCTTCACTTTGGACACCGCCGGGCAAGTACCACCAAAATAAGGAGACATTCAAATACTAACATGCGCAGGAACGGCAGAAACTGTACTTTGCCGCCCTGGCTCCTAGAGCTGTCGCCGATGTGCAGAAGCAGGTGTTGCGCTTTTCGACTGGAGAACGTTACTAGTAATTGTACATTGACTTTTCCAATTTTATTATACCATTACGCTGATGTTTAAATCAAGTTGCTGCTGTTACAGCACACCTATGTACCGACTGTGGACATTGGAAGAAGGAAGCCCACGGAGTGCACCGAACAGAGTTCTTAAATGGAATGTTCGTGCAGGGCTTCAGGTTCCAATGCGGAATGGAGCAGGGATCTGAGGTGCTTCACCGCGCTCCCAGTGCTTCTATCTGCCCTATTACTATACTCATGGCCTGCCTGGGCAGGAGAGGTCTTCAGAGGGCCTGCACGAGTTGTGGACGGAGACACTCTAGAGGTAGCAGGCAACTGGTACAGTCCAAGAATAGCATGACTCTGCACCCTATTCACACCTGCAGCCTCTCGATTGTTACTGCTCTCTTCATTCTTACTAGTAATGAGGCCTCCAGAACCAGGGCAGACAAATTGTTGTGCAGATTGCAGGGGAGCGCGTGAGGCTCCTTGGGATAGATGCTCCAGAAAAGGGTCAGATGTGCCAGGATGCGCAAGGGAGTGGATATGAGTGCGGTAAAAGTCCACGGCATCGCTGGCACCACAGATGGACAAAAATTGTTTTCAATTTCTTGCATAATGCCCCTTAATCCCTGTGACATCGCAGCCTCCATGCAAGGAATACAAATGATTGCATCCAAGAACCTCACCTGACATTGTGGGTGCACAGGGGTGGTCGTCAAGGACGCCCTTACCAGGCAAATAGGCTCCTCGCCAATCGAGTGTCAAGCCGAGTCGCGCGACATGTATGGGCGTAATGTATCAAAGTGTGACGCCCCTGGCACTGGCGATCTGGGGACATGGCTCGTGTCCAATGGATATGCTGTCGCGTACAGGTATGCCAGGGCCTGCTGCTTTGGCCCGCGCCTGACATCCTTGTGGCAAAAATTAGCTGTACTGGACACATGCACGCTGCCCACATGTAATGCCTTTTGAGTTTTGACGTGACTGATTCATTCACAAAAGCAGTTTCCCTCATGCAGGCAGTATTCAAAGGAATATGTGGCCTTGGAGGAATCCGCTGAAGCAGCTCACCGAGGGATATGGGCAGGCAGCTTCCAAGAACCAGCAGAATGGAGGAGGGAACACAAGCGAAAGTATGCTGCTGGACACAACAGGACCTCGGAAGGATCTTCCTTCACATCAGGCAACTTCTTTTCATGCAGAGCAGAGTCTCCCCTGCTTGGCCTCAGTTGTGTTCATTTGCTTACTTTTCAGATGCAGGAACTCTTTGCACCAAATATTTTTGCGCACTGCCGCGAAATTGCTGAATTTTGATTTTGTGCATGCAGAGCAGCAGCAGGTCTTGGCCTCCTTGAAAGGCAGACTTCAGCAGTCCAAAGAGGAGGGCTTTAGCACTGACCAGTCATCAAAATGCGCAATCAAGGGCAACATCTCTTCTTATGGCAAGATCTATCACGTGCCGGGGAGCAATGCTTATGAATCTGTGCGCATCAATGTCTCTTCTGGTGAGCGCTGGTTTTGCTCTAGAGAGGAGGCAGAGCAAGCTGGCTGGCGGGCATCAATGGGTTCATCCCTAGATAAAAAATAGGCATGGCCAGAATAACAATACAAACAGAATTCTGCAAACATCTGTACCACAGTTCGATATCAGTACTGTATCACATATAAAATATATTTGGTCGGCAATGCGCTGCTGCCTAGTGTGGCTAGCCACATCGTTATTTGTCTGGATTATACGGGCTCAGATCAATCTTGTATTGCTTCTTCCCCTTTGTGACTGTGGCGATGTCAATGAGCTCTTTGAGCAGCTCCTCAAAATGCCTCAGCGGCCACTGTGTTGGGCCATCGACTGGGGAAGTGGTTGGATCATCGTGCACCTGTGCACAAATGCTGTCATTGGAAACTTGAACTTTAGGTGCAGCAAAGACATGCAGTGGAACTCCTGCAGATAACCTGCAGCAGATGCAGGCAAGCAAGGCAAATTTATTGAGCTGCACACAAGCGTGGTTGGTCAGGATCCACTCACCTCCATAAACAGGCCGTCTACACCCACAGCGACAGCTGTGCGCGCTATCGAAGGAATCAGGTCACGCAGGCCCCCGCTCGCAACACCTCCGCCCTGCAGGTGACATTCACCTATCACTCCAAAACAAAATAAACGAGCAACAGGGGGTCACGCCAAGGACGTCACGGTATCGAAGACGCAGGCCCCCTCAAGTTCTTCAAAATATGCGCGAAGAAAGCTCACAGCCAGCACTCCTTCTTTTGCAAACTTGTGTGCTCAGCATCTGACAGGCTGCCATTTGTAAATGTTTGCTGACATGAACAAGCGCAGTTGTATGGAGGGTCCCCATAAGTACTGAATTGCACTCAGGAGATCCTTCACAGGTGCACAGCAGCCGGGAGCAAGCCCACCTCCAAAGGCTTGCCAGCCGGCTGTTGCAGAGCGTGGGTGACATCGCATGTCACTGGGCAGCCAGCGTCGCGCATGAGCACCAGGTTGCGCGGATCCACAACCAAGTCAGTGTAGCCAAACATGGTCCCCCGCTCGCACACCAGCACATTTGGATTGCCTGTAAGCCAGGCCACACAAGCCAATGAAAATTCAGGATACACTTTCAGCAGAGTTGAAATTTGAAGACTGTGATCTACACAAAACAGTGCTCGCGAGACATCTCAAGAAACCCACCTGCAGACCTGACCTTCTCAGCCGAGTTGCGCATGACAGACGGCGCGCAAAACTGGCCTTTCTTAATCTGAACGACCTTGCCAGTTTTGGCAGCTGCAACCAGGAGATCTGTTTGCCGGCACAAGAAGGCGGGGATCTGAATGATATCAGCCACCTTACCCACAGCTTCCGCCTGACTGGCCTCATGTATGTCAGTAATGATGGGTAGCCCATACAGATCCTTCACTTTCTGAAGCACCCTGCAATCATGCCAATTTTGTTTGTCAGTGTTGCAGACTGCCTACAGCAGGGAGCTCTGTGCAACAGAAGCAAAATAAATGTGACTGACCTTAGGCCCTCCTCCAGCCCAGGGCCTCGGAAAGATGTTGCACTGGTTCTGTTGGCCTTGTCAAAGCTGGATTTGAAAACAAGAGTCAGCCCCAGCTTGTCGGTGATGGCCTTGATCTGGCGTGCCAACTTCAGCACATGTTCCTCTGATTGGATGACGTTGGGTCCGGCCATGACGAAGAATGGCTGGGAAGACTTGAGTTGCTTGAAAAAATCTGATTCCTGCGTTGCAAGCAATCGATGATCCCTTGTAATTGCCGCAAGAAGAATCCCAGCGCAAGTCTGCAGAGTTTTCCAAACCACTGGAATTTACCTCCATCTCCGAATTTCGATGGTTGCTTCAGCACTAATTATATTGCGAGCTTTTGATTTGAGGTAGATGAGTTCAAAGTGATCCCAGAAAAATCGTGCACTTGTTATCTGTCAGACGCAAAAGCAAAACGACCGCATCAGCACAAACTCAGGTGCTACCCTTCGTCTACTCTCCAGATTGCAGGCGACGTCCAGATCTGAAGTCAAGTGCAGTGAGCCAGGGCTCGAAACGGTCTTCCGGAAGGGTTCCCAAACCCTCATAAGTAATTACCACGTGGCGGAAGGGCTGCAGCTTGGAGCTGATTGTGACCTGGATGACTGGTGATCATATGGCTGCACCCACGTGAAGCGCTGCCGAAGAGCCAGAAACCAAACAAGGGGCACTTTGCTGTGATTGATTGTCGTTCTGACCTACAACCCATGTGTTGATGGGCAGTGCATAGAAGAAAGGAATACGCAGATGTTCCTTTGTATTACTATTCTGCAGTAACGTGCGGCAGACTTGTCACCGCCTTGGGTGCCCGCCTTGGAATCACAATGGAAGCTCTTCCGCCAGAACCCCTGGAACGAATGTCGAGGGGTAAGCGTCAGAGTCGACTCTGTTGGCTCAAGACACTGGCAGTGCGGCGTGCGTATAAGAATTATGATGCGTGCAAGATTTTAGGGCGGCAGGTTGTGTGTAAGTCTCTCCGTGTTCTGTGGATACCTTGACAAAGCAACGGGCGTCTGCTGTGGGTGTATTGGTAGAATGCTCCTACGAAGGCCAGCTCTACCACAGATCGTGCAAACACTCACACAGCCCTGTGCCCACTCTTGTACCACCATCACACCTGCCATGCCTTTGATGTGCAAGGAGCAGCCCCACTGTGAGCAGCCAAATCCTCTGAACTGTTGTACCAGAACTTGCGGCACCTTGCAGGGCAGCGAGGCCGCGTTGAGGGAGCGCCACTACTTTACTGCTGTCCATTTGAGAAAAAGGCGATGTTGCAGGATGTTGATGGACGACGCGGGCAAAGAGGGCGTGCTGTTTGACAGCTTCAGCGAGAGCAACAGCAAGGAAGGCTCGCTGCGGGCTGGCAACAACTTGAAGCCCCTGCCCCTTCTGGGTGCCCGGCTGCAGGCATGCTTGGAGGACGTGGCAGCTGCACGCAAAATCGCACCTACGGAGCCAGGTTCGCGGAATTGGGCATCCTTCAGGGTCATAACAAGTCTGCAAACTAATGCAGCAGTGACAGGACACGCCAGAGCCGCAGTGACCGTCCTGTCCTGACATTCCATGGTACTTCTGCAGCGGAGCTGGCGCAGACAGAGGATATATCTTGCCAACTGGCATCGAGGGATGCCTCGGTCCCCAATGCCCCAGAAGGGAAGGGGGTGCCGTTGGGGGGACCTGTGCCTGATGAGCTTCACCGAGGTTCACCTAGGAGCTCCAGCACACTCGAGTCGGTGTCCTCGTATGAGCTCCGTGGTGAGATCCCTTTTGTCTCCTCGGTCTGCGTTCTCCATCTGAGCGATCTGAGCTCATGGCAAGACGCTGATGGACGTATTTAGGCTAGACAGCAGAAATGTCCCAGCTCCTGGGGCAATGCGTGGCCGAATTTTGACATTGATGGCACTGTGCTCCTGCTGATTTATCAAGGCGTCTCTTAATGGGTGTCATTAAACGGCAACCCTTGGCAAACAACTGACGTCCTGCGCTCATCTGCTCTGCAGGCAGCCTTGGCAGCTTTGCGCGCACGCACACAGTGCGCGCAGATGGGTCGAGCGCAGGCAGCACACAGGTGCACGAGGTGGACCCCGCCCTGCTGCCGCTGCATTGGCGCCAAGCCGTGGACGATGCTGACGTGCCCACCTCTGCGTTCTTCGACTACCCCTGCCCAGTAGGGCCGCCGCCCTGTGCTCGCTGGAGCCACGCGCATGCAGCCGTCGGTGACCGCCTCTTTGTGTTTGGCGGGGAGTCCTTGGCGGGAGTGCAGAGCAATGCTTTCGTGTTCGACGCTGGTAAGTGGAATTGTATGCTAGGAGACATGTTTTCTTAAGTTGCCAGGCAATCGAGTGGAGCAGTGATTCAGGCAGCTTCAGTGCAAATTGGGAGAAGAATGTGCTCTAAAGGGGGTAATACGTTTCTGCGGTAAAGGCTGGCCAGGCATGATGATGCATTCGTGCCAAATGGGGGTGGGGAGTTTCGAAGTTTTGTGAGCGTACAGCATTTAAAACCTGAGGGAGTCACGTGAATGCTGCAGTGCAAAACACTTGGCGGGCGGTGCCAGTGCCTTCGCCGCGGTCAGATGATGCGCTGCCGGCCATGTCTGGCCACGCTGCGTGTGCCGTGCTCGACAAGATCTATCTCTATGGCGGCCGCCAGAACCGAAAGTACCTGCAGCGGACCTATGTCTTTGATACCGGTGCGCCGCTGCTGTCCTCGTGTGTTTGCCTGCCATGTGCCTCAAAGGCTGGGCCAAACATTAAGCGGTGAAGAGGCATGAGCTTCACCGGGCATGAATTGCAGGGCGAGGAGCGTGGAAGTGCCCCAAGAAGTCCCCTGCAGATCCGCCTGCCTTGTTTGGGCACACGCTCACTGCTGTGGGGCAGCATGGCATCTACCTGTTCGGGGGTCAGGGGAAGAAACCAAGTGAAGCAGTGTACAGCCTTGACCCTGACACCCTCATTTGGGCACAGGTCGACACAAAAGGGGTGCGCAACCCCTTTGTGTGATTTGGGGACCCTTGGCCCCGATGCATATGCACACAACATGCTCCAAGTGGGCACAGTGCTTTTGCTGTGTTTCTATTCCCAGACTTCTGGGCAGAACTGCAAGTTGGGATGGAGACTTGCCTGTGGATTGCTCAGTCAAGGTGTTAAAATAAGCATTCCGGGGAGTGGGGGCGTTTCATGTTTATCTGAAGGCGAAACCACAGGAGGATGGTTGTGCATGCTGACATGCCTGTGAATGGAGGCCACAAGTGCGCATTGACCATGAGCCTGAAGTCACACAAAGTTTGGGCGAGCGCAGGAGCGCCCAGGCTACCGGCAGGGGCACAGCGCGGCATGGGATTTCTCTGACTCGCTCATAGTCTTTGGAGGACTCAGCGCAACTTCGGTGTTCAACGAAGTCCATGTGCTGTCGCTGTCGACTGGGTACTGGTCCCGCCCGCAGTGCACCGGCCAGCCGCCACCCAAACGCTACGGCCACAGCGCTGTCATGGTTGCCGCCAACCTCATGCTCGTCTTTGGTGGCTGCAGCGCTCAGGTGCGCGCCCACTTCCTCAACAATCCTTTAGGATCTGCTGAGAAAAGAATGCACCTCGAGGCCGAGACTATATGACAGCTTGCTCTGTTCTCCAAATTTCTGAGAATAAAGCCGCTGTCAGGCTCTGTTGCTTTCAAGCAGGCGCCACATGAACATGGCACAAGTGCAGGCGCAAACCTGAGCAGAATGATTGTGCAGGGTGCATTCTTCAGCGACCTGTACCTGCTCAACACATCCACCTTCCGGTGGCATCGCATGGGCGGCGTGGGCGCGCAGCCCTCGGCCCGTTACGGACACGCATGTGTGGCAGCCGCTGGGCGCGTGATCATGCACGGAGGCTCCAACGGCGCTCACGCATACGACGGCCTCTTCACGATCAGCACCACATTTGGCCGCGAGTTTAACAGGTGCGCTTGCCTGTCCAGTCATCTTCACACACATGCAGGACCTTTGTCTACTGGCTCAAGACAGCGCCTTTGCTACTTTCCCACCATCACCAAGGACTTGTGACTGCACAACAAGGGTGGGAGTCTGTTCCTGGCGCGCTGCACACATGATGGCTTGCAAGCAGAGCGCCTGTGCAATGCAGCTGACTGTGACCTTGGCTGTGGTTGTGGCAGCGTGGTGTCAGGACTGGGGCGCTTGCGAGCGGGCACGGGCGCCTTGCGCGGCAGCAGCAGCAGCAGCAGCCGCAACAGCGATGCTGCGCCAGGCAGCGACGACGGCACCAGCAGCACGGAGGCGGCGCGCACCCAGCTGGCCAACCTGCTGCACCTTCGAGCAGCCAACGATTTGCAGGTGCACCATCCTCTTTACACCATTTTCCTGCGCGACATATTTGTGTGCGTGCAACTTATCTCACTGGCTCTGCCAAGTTGTATATCACCTGCATGGTTGTGTCATACAATTGGACATCTTTCTGTATGATGATGCAGACACTGATCCTTATGAAAGCCAAGATTGCGATGCGCGCAGGCATTTGCTGCACGAAGGGCGGACATCAGCGAGGGGTTGCTGCAGAAGCAGCGCGCTCGCGCAGCAGAGCTGGAGGCGACGGTGTCAGAGCTGCGCCTTATGCTGGAGGAGGCCGGCAACGCGGGGGAGGCCTCACGTGAGGAGCTGCGGTCTGAACGCCAGAGCAGCCGCCGCGCCGCGCAGGCCGCTGCGAGCGCCGCCGAGGATGCTGCCACACAGAATGCATTGCTACAGGTGGTGCAATCCCCCCTTGAAGGGATTGCTGTGCAAGAAGCTCGTGTATGTTTTGTGGAGATGGGCAGATCCATTGCTGGTGCGCTACTCATGTGGCTATCATGGGACTGTATCATCGTAATCTTCGGCATTAATGGTCGTGTGGATGGTTGTCGTCTGGCTAAGTACAGTCCAAGCTGTCGTAGTTCCAACATAGGCCCTTGTCCAACACCAACACTGGCTGACTATGATGTCTTGTTTTGCAGACGCAACGCGACGAGCTGCAGGCACGGTGTGATGGGTTGGAGGCCCAGATGCAGACTCTGCAGCAGCGCTGCTCAGCTTCCGAGGCTTCACTAAAGCAGCTGGAGCTGCAATTGGGCATGCTGCAGCAGCACCTGCGTACCAGCACCGCACAACTCGCCGAGCAGGTGACCAGCTGCTGACATTTGATGCACACCTCAAAATCCATATCTGGATTTATGCATTGGGGCAGGCTTCACATGACAGCGATGCTGTGATGCTGACACTCGCTGGTGTGGTTCTATGGGGCAGATATTACTCCGCCCAGTTGCAGGCAAATAACGGTGCTGTGTTTCCTGCTGAGAACCTAATCAGACTTTAGTGCTTTGGCATCTGCATTAGTACTAAAATACTGTGGGTGTGGCTTCCTGGTAGAAGGACAAGCGGGATCGGCTGGCGGGGCAGCTCACAGAGGCGCACGCGCAGCTCACAGCTGAAAAGCAGAGGAGCCAGGCGCTGCAGGAGACACAGGCGCAGCTGCAAGCAGAGCGCAGGAGAGCAGCTGAGTTGGCAAGCTCGCCCGGGCCGTCAGGGCAGGCAGAGAGTGTTTCTGATGGGTCGTCAATGACGGACGTTGTGCACAAGCTGGCATGCCTGCAGGGCAGTGCCGCTGCCTTGAACCGGTGTAGCCTGCCCGAGCTGCAAAGGTGACTGGTGCCCACGTCGCCTTGGCCTCCATCCTGTTTCACAGATCCGTGTAAACAATGCGAGATAAGCGGTCATTGCATGCTGCATTGATTGGCATGCAGCTTCAATACGAATGCCCTTGGCTCGCAAAGTTGATGATGTGCTGGATCAGAGTGTTTGCAATAGCAGTAAATCGCAGAGAGAACAAGAGAAACTCGCTCCCTTTGGGTCTTGTGTCTGAAAGCAGTGCATTGCTGCAGCCTGGAGGGCACCATGGCGGATACCTGGCGCGCGCTGCGGGACGCGATCGACAGCAAGCTGAATGAGCGCGAGGCCAGCCTGGCAGAGAGGGAACGCGCGGCGGAGGAGGCTGCTCTGTGCTCGCTGTGCATGGAACGCCCCAAGACTGTGGCTCTGGGCTGCGGGCACCAGACCTGCGGCCAGTGCGCGGACGAGCACGACTCCTGCCCCTTCTGCCGCCAGCCAGTCCAGCACCGGATCGTTTTGTACCAGACTTGAAACACTGCTCAGCTCAGGACTGCTTCCATGCATGCGTTTATTGCACTATTTATTGTTGGCACCAGAGTTGACTCGGGGAAGTTGTAGCAGAGGGCAGAGGGGTGAGGCAACTTCCTATGGAAGAGGTTGCAGGGGTGCACGCGGTGCTCCAAGGGGAGCCGCAATAATATTTTTTCATATGGTCTCACCTTTATGGGGATCCAGCAGCACTCACAGACGCTGTCGAGCGTCAAGAGAGGGGCTGGCCCAACCGATGGCCTCTGTGCTGAAAATCATTGGCCCTGGCACGAGAAGCACACCATGTGAACGCTCCACAGCTGTGTGCCAACACAGGACAGCAGAGGGGTGTCCGTGGTGTCACTCAGAACCTGATTGCTCAAGACGCTTCGAGCAAAGATGAATCCCTAAGAAGGCTTGCGCCTTTGCATCATCAGGGGACAGTCAATACATAGTAGTTTGTGATGCAGCATTTACTGCATTGGTCTTACACAAGTCAGACCTCGTGAGTTTAAATACTTAAATATTTGTGAATTGCTTTATTAGGCACCGGTGCATCCAAATGTTTTGAGCATTACTCAGTCCAAGCGTGCCCCCAAATCAGAATAATGAGTTGTGCAAGATGCTTCATTTCCCTGGGTGGGATTAAGTTATGGTCAATGAGAGCAGATTGCATGAGCGGAGATCTATGCGCTATGATCATGAATTCAATAAATGCTTCGAAGCCACTGGGCAGATGTCTGCCATGTCGAGCTTGCAAATATGCCCGAGCCTGAACTTCGTGCCAGTCCTCTCTATGATGCCATTACTCACAGATGGGGGGTGGCTGGGGGCCAGTATGCTCGTTGTCAGAGCTCTACTGGAGTGTTAATAAGCCATGTAATTATGCATGCACTGTGCAGTACCAATTGCAACGCTGTTCGAGCCACCTGCTAACCTTTTATGCTCCATTGTGTCCCGCATCAAGCTGTCTTGTGTTTCACAGTTGATTGTTACATACAGTCTTTCAGGATATTCAGCAATAGCCCAGCGGGTTGAGAAGATACCACATTCACATTAAGGATGTCTAGGGACAAACAAAAATAGGAATCCATTACAAATCGGCTAGTACCGTAGTGAATGTGCTTCTGCAACCTGACACTTTTTCCTGTCAGTTTTGGAGACATCCCATCCAGCTTCACACAAACACAAGGTACGTTCTAAACCAAATTTCTAAGAATAGCCAGATCCAACAGCCTTGATCAGCGCCACCTTCATAAAGTTCTGCCCCAGCTCACTCACATAGGCTCACAGAGGATGAGCACAGCGTGCGCAAACTCCTCGCCATAATACTGTTTGCCCACGAGGACAAGGATTGTAAAGTTTCCTGCAGGCTTGAACAGTCATGCCTGATGCTGTTGCTGGACATAGAGCCCTCACTCGAAAGCCCATTGGTTCTCTCGCCTGACCTCTTCCTCCTCCTCTGGTGTGAAGTCGTTCTGTGCAGGATGAAAATACTCAAAACATTTCAGCGAATCAGATCATGCTGGGAAGGCAAGGCTTATGATGAGCAGAAATATAGGCAGCAACGCATGTATTACATTTTCTGGAGCATACCGGGATGTTGAAGGTCTTCCTGATCTCCTCCGGAGTTTTGCCTGCACAAAGCAAACGGCCCAACACCACTTAGGCAGGCAGTAAAAATTTCCAGATGAGCCATGTCTGCATGCGATACATCTGCTGCATGCCTGCATATCAGCTGGGATGCGACAGGCAAAGGCTGCATGGCTGAGTGTCAAGTTAAATGGGCTGAAAGGTACACTTCTGATTGTCAGGACATTATCAGCACAATTTCTCTGCGCAGTGTGGCAAACGCTCTCACCTTTGATCATGTTGGCAACTGTGAGACATCCCAAGTCCAGCAGGGATTTGATATTGAGATAGTTTGCAGCCTGCGCAAAGGAAAGCTTCATGTGAGCTCACAGCTTCATACTTGCAGCCACCAGATCTTTGAGCACAGTAAAACTGCGAAGCTCTCCGCAAGGATCTTAGAACCATAGGTGGCAAACAAAGAAAGATATTGGCAGAGATAGCCCATGGCACCAGCAGGCTGCTTCGGTGAACAGTGACATACCAGGATGAGCTCGAAAAGGGTTGCCTGGTCGACTTTGACGAAGTCGGAGTCCCAGGTCTTCACTTCCTCTTCGGTTTTGGCAGGCTTGTCATCGGTGTTCTTCTTGGAAGCGTCCACGTGGAAATTGCAGTACTCGAGCACCTTGGAGAGAATCTTAGAGTGCACGTTTGGCAGAGGTACTTTCGTGTCTTCGCCACCAGTTTCTGTGCACGCACAAGCACAGTATTTGATAAGTACCACACTGGCACATGGTCAGGTTGGCGCTTGAAGAATGAGCGACGAGCGCCAACGGTATGCATCTTTCTGCTGAACATCAAACTCCTTTTAGGATCTCACGATCAAGACTGTCCGGCCGAGAGGCCGGTCCGAAGCCAATAAGATGGAAAGACCCTGCTCCTGACTTGCAAACACACCGCAAGGCACGCACCTTCCAGGGTGTTCTTGACCGTCTCTGACATGAAAGCGACCTCTTCAGTCACCGTGTAATCCTGAGAGTCCGAGCTGACGAGTGTGACCTGCAGAACAGCCATGATAACCCTCTCAACCTTCTGATCTCCTCTGCAAACCCCGTGGCCCCTAGGTAATTTTGTGTTTTCATTGACGTTTGCGGTACGGCAAGTGAGTATTAAGGGAACAAGAAAACTTCCAGGTGTGAGACGCTGTGGGAGAAGAAGAACAAGCCATCTTTCACACCTTCTGTGCCATGTTTGAGCCTTCTTCTACGGGTGGACGCGCAAGTGTGGCTGATCGGTGCGATCGACGCAGGGGACACTCAGCAGCGGTGATCAACGAGCTGCAGGATGATCCTGTGCACAATTGTGTTGCCAGAGACAGGACCCGCCCAGCCTCGCCAACCTGCAAGGTGCCTATTTAGACTCGCCACTGCCATTCCCATCGCCATTCCAGAACTTTCCCTGCATCTGTGCCTAATCCAGATCGCCATAATTTCAGAATTAGATTAGCAAATATCCTTATTGACGCGTACGACGGGACGAGTCGAATGATGCCCTTGATAATAGCAACTGATCAATCACACTTTTTGATGCTCTGACCTTCGGTGCATTTCCCCCGCAGCTCGTACACAAAGCAAGATTCTGGTTTATTCAAGATAAAGCCATCCTTTGGGAGCTTGTAGACATCAATATCACTTGCAGCATGACATTATAGCTTTGAGATGAAGTTGAAGTCTTTCAATAGGTTCAGCGCATATGCGCGCGCTGAATCTCATCTTGTACAAAGGACATATTTTGGAGCCATTGGTGCGCGAGTTCATCAGCTTCTCTTTTCGCTGTGCTGTTACATTGTTGTTAGACTGGGGAAAGCAGGACGCTTCCTCATAAGATAGGACCTTGATTTGTTGGCATTCCACCCACAGTGACCGTGCTGGGCGTAATTTTGGCGATCGTACTGTTTGCAAATGAGTTGCGTGAGTACACAACCCCCTTCTCCATACAGACGGTGGGCTCTCCCTCCGTGTAGCACAGCCCTTCTTCTGCAAATTTGCAAAGGGTTTCTTTTGCATGCATCACAAACACGCGCTCTGGTTGAACTAACAAGCCAAGTGCCCCTCACAGCAGATGTCAGTGGACACCTCCCGGGCTCATTACATCCGCATGAACTTCAACTTCACCTACCCGTCGATGCCCTGCCAAGGTGCGCGACAGAGATGTCTGTCAAATTACATGAGCACTATTGTACCCTGGAGCCAGGGTGGCTCAATTCAGGTTATCATCGCATGTTTGTGGTGGATGCAGTGCTCAGCTTGGATGCGACTGACATGTCTGGGGAGAAGAGCGGCGATAGCGGTCATGCCGCCAACGGCGAGATCCACAAAGTGCGGCTGAACGAGGCTGGGGAGAAAATAGGACTGGGCGAGTATATACCACCCAGGCGATGGGGTTTCATGATGGGCAAACCACGTCAGGTTTGAGCGCTTTATTTCCAGTCTACATTGCAGGTCAAAGCATCACCAGCTTGATGCGTGCAGCCTGCATGCATTCATACTCAACAGCCTGTAACTACTCTTTATTGCAAGGGGGATGTCTTAGTGATGGCCAATTTGTGATGAGAGCAGGAAGTGATGGAGGTGAATCAGGCGATGGATGCGCACGAAGGGTGCAACATATTCGGCTGGCTCGACCTGCAGCGAGTGGCCGGCAACTTCAGAGTCAGCGTGCATGTTGAGGACTTCTTTGCGCTGACACGGGTGCGGCTTTACTTCTGCATGCCTCATAATATTGTCAGTGCATGTCACCCCACACATGTCAGTCTGCTGGGAGGACATGCATACTGAGGAATGGGTGCATGCAATGGTGCAGCTGAACTGAGTGGGGCTTGTTTGTTGTGACAGACGCAGGAGTCAATTGCGGAGGCCCTGCAGGCGCAGCTGGCTCACATGGAGGGCGGAGTGCATGCCATTCAGGTGCCCAGGCAGTGCCTGCTGTGAAGCTATTGCCTGCGCTCCCATCAGGACCACTCCTCTGCATCTGCTGATCACCTGTGCATGGCAGCCCTGCAAAGTGCAGGTCGCCATTTGCTGACATGGTTCTGCTTTTGGTTTCTGTGCAGTTACAAGCAGATACAACTGGCATTAACTCCAGCCACATCATACACAGAGTCTCTTTTGGCCCTACATTCCCAGGCCAAGTCAATCCTCTGGATGGTGCGTTCTAAGCCTTGCCATCACATGCATTGTGTCTCAATTCAACAAAAACTGAAATTGAAGAAGCGCGCAAAATGCATTGTGACCCTGTGGAGCATCATGGCAGGTGCGGAGCGGATTTTAGATAAGGAGAGCGGCACCTTCAAGTACTTTTTGAAGGTAGTACCAACTGAGTACGTGAAATTAGACGGTGAGTGACCTGCACGGCCTCTTCAAGGCCCTGGAAAATACTGCCCATGGCAATTCCGCTCTATTTGCCGGGTGATGTCATGCATGTCTGCTTCTGCTGGTCACACTGACAATGAGCAATGGTCTGCAGGCACAAGGACAACAACAAACCAGTACTCTGTGACCGAGTACGACACAGTGGTGCACAAGGGGGAGATGCAGATGCCCTCTGTCTGGTTCAGCTATGACATCTCCCCGATCTCTGTCACCATCAGCGAGATTCGGAAGTCGTTTGCGCACTTGCTTGTGCGGTTCTGCGCTGTGGTCGGTGGCGTGTTTGCTGTGACAGGTCAGGGCTGCCTCTGCGCTTGGACTTCTGTGTTCTTGGCTTTTGCTGCTATTGTGTGTGCAGAACTTTTAACACAGTTTTTCTGATACAATGGGTTTGCTCTCAGCACTGCTTGTTTTGATTGCAGGAATGTTTGACCGCTGGGTGCATCGGATTGTGACAGCGATTTTCAGCGCTTCAAGTTGAGCTGCAAGCGACCTGTCCTTCATGAATTCATAGGAAATCGCACATCTAAATTTATCTGAAACTTTTCAGAGCGTTTCTTCCGTATATCAAGGGTGACGACCATCTCAGTTTTGGCTCAATAAAGCCCTTGACAGCCATTCCAGAATGTCTATGGATACTGCTCTACAGCTGTCCTGGCTTGCCAATGCATTAACCACGTACACAGGACTCTATTGACTAGGCCTGGGCACAACCTTCAAGTTGCCTGATCTCAATGGACCTCCAATTGAGATCAATTTATCCCAGATCCCAGATTTTCAAATTTGCGCTTTGCATGAGCGTCCAATCAGACGCGGCAGGTAGCAGACCTTATGCACACAACTGAGATGCAAAATCTGCCTCTAAAAACTTATTGCCACCGCGACAATAGCACTAGTGCCATACATGGGTCTGGGCCGACACACACTACTAAACAATTGCATGCAGGCACAAACTCTAAAGAGTGTCCACTTGATCAGCTTCAAATCGGCTTCACTCGGAACCATCTGGAAATGGCTGCAGGGCGGACTTCTTGTTGTTGACGTAGTAGTCCACAACAGCAAGCATGCGCGCGTATTTGTCTGGGTGGTAATTCACGTGGATCATCACAGGCCTCAGGCTCTCATACCGAGAGTCATGTCGGACCTGGCACAGCAGTGCGTCTCAGATCTGCTGCGAATCACCATCACAGAGGCAACCAGCTAAAACAGTCACTATCATGGCATGCAAAAGAAGGGCAGTATAGGTTTTATTACAAGGGCTTGTAAACAAACGATCCCACTCAAAGAGGGGCAAACATTTTGCGCATAAGGAGTTGCGAGGCTGTGATAGCATGAGCGCACCTGGCGGAAGAGCACTTTAGAGTTCATGAACAGCATGAAGTCCATGATGCGCCGCGTGACCCCTGGGTCTGTATAGCCCGGGCGGGAGGGGAAGAATATGACCTACCGCACCACAACAGCTGTTTAACGAGGCTGCTTTGCAGAATCTCTCCACTGATTGTCTGGCAAGGACACTGTCAAAAGCAGCATTCTTAAGCCTGATGCCACGGGCAAAACATGCTCTAGCTCGGCAATGCCAAGAAGAGGGTTAAGTGAGTGCCGCCAGAAGCAGCAGGTCACACACCTCGTTGAAGATGGCCTGGTCCCAGCCGTCCTCGGTGTTGAGGCGGTGCACAATGCGGTCCAGTAGGTCGACGGACGCGCGCGTGGGGCGCATGTAGAAGAGGCCCGAGTTCATGACAAACACGCGCATGGAGTGCGCATAGCGCGCCCACCCCATCGCCGCGTCGTCCCGGACGTCGTTGTAGCCTGTACAGAAACGTTCCCAGTCAGTCCAACAGATCTTTCCAGGTTGGAGATTTGCACAAGCCTACAGCTGCCTGTGCCAAGGCTTAGACAGAAGCACTTGGCTCAAATGCTGTGCAATCATGCGTTGGCAGGGCTTCCCAAAATGTCCTCAAACCGGCTGGCTTGCTATGCAGGTGTAAGGTACAGGAACATCCAAACCAGAGACCTATGAAAGGGCAGCCGGCAGAACTTGTCGTTTCCTGCACTCACTGCTGTTCAGATGCTAGCCTGTGGGACAGCTGCCTGTGGGCGATATGACAAGCTTCTGAAGGAGGTCAAGAGGTGCCCAGTCTCATCTGCTGACGCTCAGAGAAGGGTGCACACCATAGGCGGTGGCGTTGTCCCAGCCGTCGCTCATGCCCTCAACATCGCTGTCGCGGTGCAGGAACTGGAAGGGGTTCTGCAGCGTGATGATGTCCACATCACTCAATAACACCGCGTACCCCAAGTCCAGCATCGGCCGCAGCACTCGGAACTTCAGCCCTGACACTGCGTGGTTGGAGCCCACCCCCTTCTGCGCCTCAGACACCTGTGCGATGAACAGGCGTCCATTGAACTTCCTTGCTTGACTTCCTTGTGCTCAACCAGGCCTGCAGCACCAAAGCGTAGAGCGGCACTAGTTCAAATGCATTCTCACTCCTTGCATGCCTGCAGCAGTGAAGCCAAGACTTAAATTGGCGTTGCCACAAAATGCTGGCTGAACCTGTTGAGCTGCTCCACAAACTCCAAGCTCTGCCTACGGTTTGTATTCTTTGAGCTGTGAGGCACAGCGGCGAGCAGTGACGGACCTGCAGGCTCATCTGGTACGCGGTGAAGCCTAGGCTCTCCGCATGCTGCTGCGTGGCGTCGTCCAGTGCGACAATGAGCGCATTTGTCACGTTGGCTCGCCTAACCCCAGCCATCCACAGGTCCAGCATGCCGCCCGACTGCGCGTAGTTGGCGTTGGAGATAGCTACCATCACCTCATTGTCCTTAGCCACCTGGAAATAGTTGGTCAAGTGATGACTCAGCACAACAATTTATGTGGCCCAAGCCCACGCAGCTGAGCCCTAACGCAAGACAAGGCTTACTGAGCGCGACGCTGCAAACATGAACCGAAGTGAGACCATAGTGATACTGTGAGCATCTGGGATTAGGCCACACAACGGGAAATTGTGACCAGGAGCATGCAGTGGACTGTCAATAAAAAGCCAGGGATGGAAGGCTTCAGAGAACCTTTCGCAGAACGGCGGCCAGCTCAGGCTCGGCCGCATCGCGCTGCTTGCTGGGCCGCCATTGACTGTGCCGGTCTGCGCCGGTGCCCACTCCCGGCACAGCCTCATACTGTGTCCGCAGCGGCACAATCCCCTTTGCCTGCCCCTCGTCCACCTGAGCCTGAAGCGTCTCCATCTCCTGAGGCACAACAGAATAAATCTATGAAGCATGAGATACTGGCCACAAAACATTATTGTTCTTCTAGCCGTGCTGTGCCAGGAAGGCTGTGGCAGAGAAGTTCCATGTTGTGGGCATGAGAGAGCAGCGACCAGGACTGCCACCTTCCATGCATTGTCCCTCTGCTGAGTCACTTTGGCCAAGTCGGCATGCACGGTGGCCAGTGCTGCCTTTGCTGCCAGAGTCTCCGCTTTTTGCCGGGCCATCTCCTGACTTGCAGCCTCTGCATCGCTCTTTGCCGCACTCAGCTTCTGCTGCAGCTCCGCCGTTTCCAGTCTCAAGCCGTCCACATCTGCCTATACACACATGGCCAACGCACATTAGTGCTTGTTCCCAGAGAGTGACTGAGAACAGCTTAACATGCAAGTTTGCTTGTGAAAGAATCCAAGAATTACCTGCAGCCTCTCATCCACCTCCTGAGCACCTCTTCTGGATGACTCTTCCACCTTGAGCATGTCCTGTGCCAGCACATGGTCCCATATAATGCCTATTTACGAGAGTTGATCACCAGACATTCTATCAACGACATGATGGAGGAACATTCGTGGGAGACCTTGCAAAGACTTCAGTCAAGAAACTCTTGGACTAAAATTCTATGCACCTTTCGAGTGAGTGCCCTGCTCAAGGGATCTTGTTGTCCTTGAGACCCATCATGCTGATGTCTGCGGCTTATTGTCACAATGGAGACCGCCAGCCCAAAAGTGAGCCCCACAAATATTGCCTGAGTGATTGCTCTGCGTGCTGCAGGTTCTGCCCGTCTGGCCATATTTTTCGAACGGGTCAAACATTAGACATCTCTGCTATATTTTTGGATGATGCGAGACTCGAAATGTAGTCGTTAGCTGCAACGCTGTGCTATTTGTTGGTTGATGACCACAAGCCACCTGGCGCCTTGTAATGACCTGGGGCCATCCCCCACCGCACATACAAAGGCAATAATTTTCCTATCACAAAATGAGAACCATTTGTTTAGATTGAGGTGTAGTAATTATATCTCCTCGTCTTCTCTGTACAGGTACATGCGCTGTACTTCACTGTCTACTTCCACTGCACTAGATGACGATCGCGACGTGCACTTCCCTTCACAGGGCCAGATAAAGCCCTTCTAGACTAATCTGACCTCAAACCGGCTCTAAGTTACGCATCATGGCTGTCCTTGTCCAAGACACACATGGCCTGATTTGGCATGCAATGCAACCTTGGACGGGTGCCGAACGTGAGCAGGATAAGCATTTCTTGCAGGTTTTTCAGCTATAATTGCGCATTAAGGACTTATTTTGGTTCGATGTTAAGGTACCCAAGAGTTTTTCGGCAACCAGGATTGGCGCAAGTGAAAATAGAAGATGTTGCATCGCATTCAGAAAAGCTTTCCATAAGTTACACGCATTACTTCTATGAGACATAAATAAACGCATTTCTATTATATCCTTTAATTGTTAAATATGTATTCTCTTCGCTGATCTGCCACGTTGTCGGTTCACACCTGGAACTGTAGTGTGAGCGGCGTGCGTTTCAAGTCCCAGCACACTATGCAATGTACTGTCGAGAAGGGTCCGCATCATACTGCCGACAAATGAGTACAGCCGTGTAGATGCAAATAAGAGGATGGTAACACGACCTGGGGCGAACGAAGACTCATATGATTACAGAAGACAGTCAGCCATCTCTAACTTGTCAGACGTTGATCCAAGCACGTTCAGGCAGACATCAGAAGCAGAAAAGTCGGAAGATGACTTTTCGAACCCCTTGTATCGTACTTCAACGGACGGCAGTGAAGTGGGAGCCAGATCAATAGCCAATAGGAGCAGAAAGGCAGTTGGTGTAGAGGCGTACATCAGTGATGAAAGCACCAGCAGCGAGAGGGGACTGCACTTCAGCGATGTTCAGTCGCGCCACTGGAGTCAAGAAGCAGGGATGCAGGTGCAGTCTTTTTCCATGCGAGCTAATGCATTTATCTTAGTCACAGACACTTTGATGACCGCCATGCTAGAGGGTGAAGACCATAGCAGCTAGTTGGCATTGCACCATACATGTATGTCGGTCAGCGTCTGTGTGTCAGGACATGCCTGCTCTGCAGGAGCTAGTATGGGTCGCACAGAAGTATGGGGCTGCCAACCTGAGGCGACGCAATGGCCAAGACTTTGCACCTGTGGGGCCTGCTTCGGAGCTGCCCATGCGGGTGGCGGCCCAACAGCTGGCAGCACTGGCTGGCATGTCCCAAAAGGTACCCCATGCTGTGCCAACGATCTGTCTGGGCTAAAACCCAACTTCCGACAGTGCCTAGAAATGCATCTCCTGTTTATAAAATGCAGTCAGAAAAGAGAAGAATATGCTCATATGCAGGTCCAGGAGGCTATTGTCCACAGCCAGGCAGTCTTCCTCAGACAAGTGCAGCTGAAGGAAAGGGCTCTTGCGACCCGAGTCCTGCATGCATGGAGGGACATCAGGTATGAACTGGACATTTTGAAGCACCTACAGTGGATCACTCTTGAGCTTTACACAAACTATCCCCTCCTTTGTTAGCCAGACCGGTCCTTTCAACAGGCCTTCACCATAAACACCATGCTTGCAGGCAATGGTCCATGGCAAGAACGAACAGATTGTCCCGAGCAAAGCAGCGAGTGCGCCGCACCTTGCTGCTGCACTGCTTCCTCTACTGGCGCGACCATCTCTGGAGAGTGAATCGGTCATGCCATGATATACAGAAGGCAGAGTCTCCGGACAGCCCATACTGCATCCTGTGTCCTGACAATTACAACTGGAATGATGCAATGCGCTGCACACCACCCTCCTTCTGCTGTCCTCATCAAAAGAATGGAACCGCAAACAACACCGGCGCTGCAGTAAGGTCTGTTTGACATATATTTTATGTGCTGCTGCAGTTACGAATTGTTGCTACTCGCGGATTACTGCGGCGCATGTTCTCAGCATGGCGCGGTCTCTGTGAGGCAAGGTGGTGGAAGACCCAGCTGAAGACAAGGGATCGGCAGATTGCACTGTTGGAAACAGAGGTAAGCTATATCCCAATGTATATCTGCAGCAAAAATTTAATTTCTAGCATCCTTTTGGTGGAACTAGAGACAATGAGGTGATCCAGAGTGGCATGATGCCCTTACTGTCGCGCTATGATTTGCACAGACTTCGACGAGAAAAGACACTTCGCTGCTGTTGTATTATGCAGATGAAACGGATGGAGGGCAGACCAGTGTATGTGCTATTGAGGAGGAGAGTGAGAGGGATATTCCGGGCGTGGAAAGCTCTGTGCCTGCCACGAAAGGCAAAGCAGCAAGTGCAGACAATGGCAACCAGGCACAATCACATAAGGCTCCAGGACCTGTCGCTTGCAATTTGGTATGTACCATCACCTTGTAGGTTTACCATTGCACTAGGATCCTTTTTAGATTGCAAGATGAAGGTGATGACAATACCTTGAGAAGCAAAGCTGAGGTACAGTAGTTCTACAAGGCGACAGACACATAAGATACACGTCTCTCTGCAGGTTAGTGCATGTGGAGCGTCAGAGAGCCCAAGCAAAGCAGGTTACCAGAGCCGCACTTCATCACAAAAAGGGAGTGCTTCTGAAGATGCTGCTTGGATGGCAGCAAGCAAGGCATGTCCAAATACACAGACGGCATGCTGTGCTTGATGCACAGCAGTTTTGCAGACGCGCATTGCAGGTGAGCTGCAGATGCTTCAGCGACCTTCTTGATCAAAACGTCATTTAGATTACAGGGAATATCTTTGAAGAAGGCAGCATGCATGAGGCACAGACTGTGCACACTGCCTTCCATGCTTGCAGGTGAAAGCCATGCGGTGGTGGCGAGCATACACTGCACTGGCCATTCAGAGGTGCCGTGTGGGCAAAGCATGGGAGAAGCATCTTCTGAAGATGTCAATCTGGGCATGGCAGCACTTCCACAGGCAGCGCAGCCTCAGAAAAGTGATCCTGCCTCAGGTCTTTGCTGCGCGGCGGTCCAGGTCAGCCTTGCATGCGCCTTGCTCACCACCAAAACAGCTTCAGTTTGATTACCTATCAGCATCAGGCATGCATGACATCACTTGGTCAACCTGAGGAGATTTCCATGCTTGCAAAGGTGCCAGCAGCAGGTTCTGTTTGCCTGGTCAACATTGGTTGACGATGAGCATGTCACGCGGCTAATTACTGCAAGCGAGGAGCAAGCAGCCAGGGCTGCAGACCTCCATGCGCAGCTTGAAAAGGCAAAGGCTGAGAATGAGCGGCTGTTCACTGACAATGCTCGCCTTGTAAAGCTCATTGACTGCAGGGAGTGGGGTAGGTCTCTCTTCTGAGGCTTTCTTGTCAATATTCCGGATTCCTCACTATTTTGGCATGGTAATGTTGTCCCTGAAAATGCATGCACGACCAGTCTAACCAGCAGCTGTCTGTAGGGGACTTGCTGCGGAGCAGACAAGATGCTGTGATGCAGCTTTTGCAAAACACAAATGCGGCTCCTGAAAGGCGAGCGTCCAAGGCAAAGTCTGGATCGTGCGCAAGTTTCCTGGGCACTAACCAGGAGCCAACAGCGCCCCGGCCTGTCCTGGCTCCAAAGTCTCCCAAGATGTCAGCAGCCTCTCTCCCGGTAAGCACTTGATCCATGCCCCCACAGCAGATCAGTGCAGCACCCCTGGCCCGGGCGTAATGGCATTACCTGTGCTGCTACTTATTGATACACTGGCATGATTGACACCTCAAGGATGATTTCGTGTGCAATACAGAGGGCCGGCCCTGGCTCACCGACGTATCGGAACAAGTTGCTGGTGCACACTGCTTCCTCGTACAACGCGCTGGTCAGGGCTCTGAAGCAGGAAGTGTTGGAAGGGCATGTCAAGAACCCAACTGACGGCTCTGCCATCCATGATATAAGCAGGGTGAGCACACAATGAATACGTTCTGCTTTAATGCATGCTGCTGCATGTGACTTGAATGCATCCTCTGACCTGAGAACATGTGCAATGACAAGCACCTGTGAAGAGGAACACCTCTAATCTTTGACTATGTTGTGGTGCAGAATTCCCTGGCAGCCGTCCACGTGGAGGAACTGAATCCACGTGTGCAAGGGATTGCTTTTGGCCGCAACATGTAAACGCAGTATATTTCAGAATTTACAGGTTCACCTATATACTGTGACAGATTCCAGACTCTTGTTATGATACTACGCTGGGCCCCCCATGTGCGGCAGATTGTTGAGATGAGAAGAAGCTAAACTCGTGCCACACTGAGGTCGCTCGGATCCTAATAACCTTGACAAGGCAATTAATTCATGGGCCAACCAGGATCACATATACACTACATTTATTCTAGTGAGCATCCTAGATTACGCAGTATTATTTCCCATTCATTCTCAGAACCATAACTCCAGACCTTCTGGTGCAATATTCATCGAGCGGTGTCAATGTCACTATGGAATACGGCATTGCTTGACATAGACAAGGAATACTTCAAGTTCCCAGGAGGCATGCCTTACTGATGTGTACTGTAGTCTCGCTGTACAGATCTAGATCTAAGGACCCTGTGACCGTCACATGGTGTGACACTCCTTTCCACTTGCAGAGCTCATCATGATGCCTTGTCTTAGATATAATAGGATCCTACCAGTGCACCTGGTGCTGCACTAGGGATCAAGACACCCTTCAGAAGGAACTCTGAGTTCCAGCAAACTTCCTGGGAGCTGCCTGCGGCCCCGTCACAATCTCGCCGTACTTGTTGACCTGCATGTAAAGAAAAAACTTTGAGCATAAAACAGACGATCACATCTGACCAGAAATTGTAACGCTCAAATTCTTCACCGTTCACACGCCACAGCAGATCAAAACCAGGGGTCAAAGCTGAGCCAAGGGAATGACTCTCACTTTGCACTCAGAGAGGGGGCTGACCTGGACATATGCAAACTCCATAAACTCATGCGCCCAATTGGCCCACCAGTAGTTGGGCTCCACATTGAAGACGCGCATGTCACGCGCTGTCAGCCCCTTGAGCACGTCCAGCATTTTCCGCGGAACGGTGATATTGCTCTTGTGGAAATAATGATATTCCACCTGCCGCCACAACAGCACCGACCTTGTTAGACTGGCGTTCCAACTCTTGTATTGTCAGCATGCACGCGCACTTCTTTATCAAGCCCCTCTACCTATGGCCTGAGGATCTTGATCCAGCGCTGTTCACATGCAAAAGCTTGGGCTATGCTAGAATTTGATGATGTTGGGCTGCGGTGAAAGACACTTTGAGGATACTGGGTTCTGTTAGGAACAAGGTAGACAGGAACAAGATAAAACATGCCATGCACCTGCAGCTGGGTGAAGGGCAGGGGCAGCCTCTTGGCCACCAGGTCTGCCAGGAAGCCCCACTCGGCCCCCTCTATGTCAACTTTCATGACATCCACCCAGTCGTGCTTCAGCTCCTTCATGATGGTGCCCAGCGTCTTCACTGGGAATGCCGTGTACCCCTTGTTCATGTTCTGCCTGCTGTCTGACAGCTCGATCTGCACAGGCCACGCATCACATCAGACAAACACCATCGCTCCTGCTGACTCTTACAAGCACAAACAATGCGTGCCGATGTGCTCACAAGCACTGCAGTGTCAATGCACATTTGCTTGTGCTGTAATGTGCAGCATTGGAATGCAGAACTGAGCAAAAATTGAGGGAAGAGCGAGGCTTCTCACCATGCCGTCTGTGATGCCGAGGCCATAGTTGTGCAGGGTGACGCCTTTGATGCTGCTGACTTGCTTCTGGACTTCTGGGCTCAGCGTGGGGTCGAAGACATGGACATCACACTTTGTCTTGCGCAGCAGATCCTGCTCAAATGTGGTCTCCCCATTGGATCCAAAAGAATAGACCACACAGTGGTCCTTCTTCAACAGCGTCCTCACGCCGCAGAGCCACTTCCCATTGTCTCCCAGCTGGCGATCAATGCCAATCTTCTCCTTCAAAGGGCAGTTGTATGCTGGCAAGAAGTAGTCCCAGCTGTGTGCACACAATTGTGTCAAGACTGTGCATTTGAGCCTGTGCATTTGAGCCTGGCAGGACCCATAAAAGCAGGCATGTGTACCTACAGGGGCTAGGTGCGCACGCATGATGCAAAAGCCTTCAGAAGAATTCGTTTGCACAAGCCCTTATACAGTGGAGATGGGCTTACATATACTTCAGTCTCCAGTTATTGCCATCTGCTGACAGGATTGCCAGGCCCTGGGTGAAGTCCGTTGGTTTCACTTTGGCGAGCTCCTCGTTCTGTATAGCTTGCGTCTCCTGCAATCGGCCAAACATTGATCAGTTGCAGATCGACTATTGTAGGCCGTACTGAACACACACTGTGAATCAAGTACTGACCTGGTAGATGGCTTCTATCAATCTTGTTTGCTCCGTCAGACCGCTGACTGCATGGTCTCCTGCTCGGTTCTGCTGGCAGGTCCATACAAGAGGGCCGCATGACTGGGAATAGTACAAAACTGCACTGACGAGCCCGACGCCCAGGAGAGCTGACAGGCCAAAAATAAGGCGTTTACTAGGCGATCTAGTGGCTTGTCTCGTCATGATTGACTTGCCGAGGCCTTCCGCGGATATTTTTTGGGCACTTCGAAGGCCTCAAACCGCTCCGTTATCGAACGCTTGGCTTTGCGGTGTAGTCTGACCAATCACATGAGATCTGTGTTCTCGAAGAAAGATTGCAATTCGATGGAGTCACTGATCAGACCGCACGAGTCTTTCAGGTGCTGGACAGTTGCGTTGACAAAACGTAGTAGAAATCCACCAAATGGTCTCTTAACAACGTCACTTGAGGACCTCGGGCGACAGTAACACCTAATGACTTCCAGAGATCAAAGAATGCATCCACGATTTGGCAATCGCAGCAAGCGTTGCTGCTAATTCCAAAATTTCCAAGAGACTTCTTGGGGCGAATCAACCCTGGTGTCCAAATGGCGGGTGAATTACTGGGGAGACTACCGAGCCCTATATTGAAGGGTCAAACCTCAAGGGGCGTTCATCTGATCAGGATGGCTCAAAACTGGCCCATGACGGTCTTGAACCTTCCTAAAAGATTCCCAAGCCCTTCGTAAAGTATTGCAGGGACCATATCAGGATTCTGTGATCATCTGAGTCGTGCGCTGTTGTACCAATCCTGTCTCCGGTTTCAGTATTGAAGATAGATTACAAAAGAACCTGCTGTGCCACAGATCACCCATTTCTTTTGCGTTGATTAATGTAAATTAGCTGCTCTGTTATTCTGTATTGTAGTCGTCCCTGGAGAGAGTAGGATTATCTTGTGCGAGGGAAACACTGATAGAAGGATTTAGGAATATGACTGAACAAGAAGAGGCCACCAGCAATGACGCCGTAGAAGAACTTCAGAAGGATGAGCTAAACGATCTAATTGTGTCACCTGTGGGAGACACTGCGGCTGAAAATGCAAGCGAGGATACCACAGGGTGAGGATCCATACTTTTTCCTACAACTTTCATGTTCTAGCTGATCACCCGCTGGGGTGGACCTCATTGACGTGAACAATCGGCAATGGTCTTTTGATAGCTGTGCACGTCGTGTCGGGTTAAGCCTCCGGTCGTTTTGTGTGGAGTGGGTCAAGTCAGCAGCAAATCGATCACCCTGTAGCGCCATAGCTTCTGGCTGCGGTTATGGCGGGCAACAGGTCGTCATTCGGAGGACATTGATCGATTGTGCATGCCTGAGAATTGCTTTGCTCCTATCAATACAGCGATTGAAGATAAGTAAATGCTCGCAGGGCTGAAGAGCATCAGGACGCCACTCCACCAGCTTCTTCGCCTTCTTCACCCGCCTCGCCTCCAAAGGAAGCCAGGGTAGCGACTTACCGATACACAAGGTATCTAGAAGCCCATCTCTGCCAAGCCTGCATGCCACACTAAAAACAGCTGTGATGTGAAATATCAGACGGTTCCAGACAGTGTTTGTTCGGTTTTCTTGTGGGACTACTGACAAAATAATGCGGATGCAGGGAGGAATTGGTGACAATTGGCGCAGATCCTGCGTTGGGGCGACCACCCCAGGTTCTGGAAGCATCTGAAATCTACAGGTACGATGTGCACAGGACCCACACGACCCACACGCTGGTCATTGCATGAAGATTTTCAAGCAACAGTATTCTTTCTCGGCGAATTTTGTGCGCACTGACAACACCGATCAAACACTCATGTCTGCATGGTGCACCTACTCACTGAGAGGCATCCTTGCTGGCCTTGCTTATACTGTGTTGAGGAGATATTTAGAATATGTCCCAGCATCAGTTCTGGGTCAGGTGCACTTGTCCTGGTGGAAGTCATGGCGCGGTATTCAACATTGCTTCTATGCGCTCTCTGCAGGGAGCTGCAGGAGTCGCTGTTCTACGACAAGGCAGCGGCTGTGGATGAGGATGCGGGGGAGATCCGGCTGCGCCCTGGGGGTGGACGCCTGCCGGGCGCTGACCGCCTCCCGGCCGCGTCGGCCGCCAAGGCCATTCCGACGGGGCCGCCCGGCGTGGCGCAGCCACCGCCGCGCGACGGGGGTCCGTCCAGCTGGAAGGACGACAGCTGGCGATCGCCGTTCAAGGGTGGGCCGCCCGTGGTGTACCCTGTGCTGGGCCATTTTTAGGGTTTAGGGTTCCCCTACCCTAAAACATGTGCTTGGAGCGCTCCGTTGCCCGATGGGACTCGTCTGACATTGCTATTGTCATCAATATCTTCTGCTGGTAGAACGCAAGATGTGACCTGCCACAAATTTCTACGATTGTGCATATATAGCTTGGGTGTTTTTTATGTGAAAAGCAAGTGAATGGCTTCTGCATGCAGGCTCACCCTCACCGCCAATCAGGAGCAGGCTGGTGGATGATGCCCCGGCGATCAGTCCTCCCTCTGGCCTGCCTGGTCCCCCGGGCCTGAACGTGCGCAGGCCCCCCATGGAGGGTCCCCCTGGCCCAGATTGGCAGCCGCGGGACCAGTGGCGCCGTGGGGGGCCTCAGCAGGAGTGGCGGGGCGGGTTTGAGGAAGAGGAACCTGCCAGCCCGCGCCGTCGCGACACCCGTCCCTTCCAGGCAAACAACCTGGCAGTGCACTGGTTGAAAGCGGCCGCACAAGAACTGCTTCCTACTGTTCTCATTCATGCAGGAGGGACCCCAAGTGTCCATATCGTTGAGCGATGCACATAAGAGCTCCATCCCGTCTTCCGCCTGCCCGCACTCTGCAGGGGTATCAATGGGGGTGTAGTAGGTTTGTCACTCAAGACAATATTTGCATGTGCAGGACTTGGACAGGTGGGGCACCAAACCGCCATCACGCAACGAGGAGGCTTGGCGCGCTGCAGGCGGTCCGGGCCGGACAGGGCCGCGGGCAGCCGAGTGGGCAGCCGGCGGCCGCCGCGTGGGGCCCGTCCCCCCAGCAGCAGCAGCCGCCGCAGGCCCCCCTGCCGGCCGGGGGGCTCCTCCCCCGGGCTTTGATGCCCCTCCTGGCCTGCCACCCACCAAGCTGGTACGGTGCCTTCTTTGGCGCATAGCTTGTCCTGCCTGGCAGCCCTGTTTGTGTCTGTGATGGGAATCCTGCAAGTTGCTCACATGCATTTTAAATTCTTGGTTGGCAGCATATTTGTGCAAGATGCGAGCTTCATCATGGCTACACGCTGTGCTGTCATTCAGCAAATGGCAAGAGTAGCGTCAATTTGTTGGCTGTCATGCAGGCTCCAAAGGAAGTCCGGCCCGCGCCAGATGCGCTGCGCAACGGTAAGCCGGTGCCGGCCGCGGCTGACGCGAAGCCACGTGGCCTGGAGGGTGACTGGCGCGCCGCCAAGGAGAAGGGCGAGGGCACGCGCGATGACCCCAGGCGCATGCAGGATGGCCCACGCAATGGTGCGATCAGAGCAGTCTCGTCTGGTTCTGCACAACTATTGCATTCTCCTCTTTGCTGCACTGCGGCACGTGCTTCTGCTAGCTTGCCTGTCCTGTCAGCAATCATCAGGCATGCAACCTTCTGCTGCAGAAGCTCTGTGGACTCAGATGCACGAGTACTACGCCCAAGCACATGTTTTGTAGTGAATATTCTGACGTGGTGCTTGTGCACTTGCACAGATGGCCGTCCAGAGTGGATGTTGGGTGAAGAGCCGTCGGAGCGTATGTCCAAGGCAGAGCGCCAGCGACTGGACTTTGAGGCAGAGCGCCTGCGCTGGCAGGAGGAGCGCAAAAAGGGGGGCCAGACGGCCCACAAGGCTGCCAATGTGCGTCATCTCTCCATCTCCAAAATGTTGTGCTCGATACCATAGGGCTGTGCATTCTCACCTTTGCTGTTGCATCTTTCTTGTGGTGTTGTACCTATTTTTTATTACATGATATGCTGCCTGGCAGGCGGCAATGGAGGAAGTCCTGGATGATGAGGAGCTGGAGCAGATGCGCAAGGAGGAGCTGGACGCCGAGCAAGCAGAAGCACACCGCGCCCAGGTGCACACTCCTGGCGTGTTTGTGTATCTGTTGCATACTCTATACCTGCGCCCTATGCATTTCCACACACTGACAAATCCATGGACTCGGCCGTATCGCCTGGGCGTCTCTGCACATTCTGACAAAGATGCAGTTAAGGCAGACAGGGGGATAAACTTAGTGTTGTGCAATAACAGGCTCATCGGGAGTCTGAAGATCGGTCTTCGCATCTGGCCCGGCCGGAGACGCCGCCAAAGACCGGATCTGGGCAGACGGCGCACAGCACGCCCGTGCAGCCGCCGCCAGGCTTCTCGCCAAACCACCTGTTTGGTGATGCGGATGAGGACCCCATGGACTTTGCCGCAAACCTGTCCTTCCTCGACGACACTGAGCAGGTGCACCTCGGCTGCTTACTGTCAGACTGCGTAATGACCACGACCTTTCGTCATGTCACCTTTTTGTGGCGCCCACCAAACCATATTGGGCTCACTTTGTACCTCCATGCTTGATCGGGCATTGTCGCCTTCCAGGTTCTCAATGCAGCAATGCCAACCGTAGGTGGGGCCTCTTCAGAATCTTGTACCTCAGGTGTGTCTTAGACCTCAGGCATCTCAGGCCTCCTGTGTATGGCGGACTGCATGACAGTGGACTGCTGTGATGCAGGATGCACAGCCCAAAGCCAATGTTGGCGCGGCCTCCCGTTTTGCGCGCTTCTTTGCCTTGGAGCAGTCTCCTGGCGCCTCTGCTGAGAAACCTCCTGCAGATCAGGGCCCCCGCGCAAGCACTGCAATTGCTCAGGTGACTGTCATCACTTGTGCGCTGACTTGTCAACTTCACCACTGTGGCAATTGTACATGCCTGAATTGAGTATTTACCTTGTCCATGAGGTTGTATGGGAGACTTGCCGTGTTGAACAATTGCGTTGCCTTGTCGCACGTGTGCAACAAGGCTTGCAATGTACTTTATGCCCATGATCAGTCCACTCATTTGCTGTCCCTTGTGTCGCGCAGTCGCTGTTCCAGGAAGGCAGTTCTGCTCCTGCACCTGCGTCACAGGCCGGCGCACAGGCGCTGCTGCAGCGCCTGCATTCCGGAGGCCCACAGGTGCGAGACAACACTCGACAACAAGACAGTTGATAGAAATGAATTGAACCTTGTCGCAATTCTTGATTGTCGAGAGTAAGCACTTGTGTGGATGCCCAAGAAAATGCTTGCTGTCTCTCCCTGCAAGCAAGTAGCTGAGGCGATGAACGTGGTGTGCAGGCGCCTTCTCTAATGCACTATGCTGCCCAGCAGCAGGCGCAGCAGCCCCAACAGCAGCTGATGCCGGGCCAGAACCAGTCCTTCACCTTTGAGCAACTAGCACAGGCAGCCAACAATAACGCTGCGCAAAAGGTGTGTCCTGACGTCCTAGCCCAGGTCCTGAGGTCCCAGGCTTATGCTGTTGCCTTCTGTAGGTTGAGGCTGCAAATTGTTATGAAGTTCATTCTCTCTCAGATTGGTGCAGTAATGTGACTCGTGGTGCAGCAGGTGCTGCCAAGGGGAGCTGCAAAGACGCTGGAGGACATTGAGGGGCTCAGAAGCTTCCCGGCAATGAGCGGCAATCCAGCATTTGCTCAGCAGCAGCAGCAGCAGCAGCAGCAGCAGCTGCCCCCCATCGGCGGCCCCATCCCCGCTAACAACCCGGGCAACACCCTCCTGTCCCTGCTGCAGGCCAATGCGCGCAGCACCCCAATCCCACAGGTGAGCTTATGGGCCCAATCAGCCGCCAGCACCCTCACGAGAATTACCAGGCTGTCCTTTGGACATTGTACTGGCACATGTTTTATGCTACGTGCAATTCTGGACTCTGGAGGCTATCCTTACATACGTAGCTCCTTTTGAAAGGTCATGTAACCCTTGATACAGTGTGAAAGGTGCATTTGGCATGATTGCAGGGCATGGCTCAGATCGGCGCGGCTGGCTTTGCTGGCGGCCAGCATGGCATGGTGCACAAGCCATCGGAGGCCCTGTCTCAGCCGGCGCTCGACCCTCTACTCGCTGCCTTCAGCGCCCAGATGGGGGTCGGCCAGGTGACAAGACTTGCGCTCTTTCTTTATATCCTGGAAGATATAAGCATCGGACCTGTCTAGATATGCGGTTTCGTCTATTCTACAATAATGTGTATTTTGCAGCCTCCGGCGTGACTCGGCCATGCAAGTCAATTCATGATACCGCGTATGATCGCCCCGCTGTAAGAAAACAGCTTTCACCCACACCATTTTCTCCTCTGATGTGGGCTGCTCCGGATCTGCAGGCGGCTGCTCGGCAGAACATGGCGCAGGGCATGGCCGGAGGGAACCCCTTGGTGCAGGGCCTCGGCCAGTATGGGCGTCAGGACACTGCCCAGCAGGGCACCATTGCCTCGCTGCTAGCAGCCCCTGGCGGCTTTCCTCAGAACCAAGGTGAACCAAGGATCTGCCCTGAGCTAATTTATGGTGTTGTTTCCCTCTGGCCTTGGTTGTGTTAAGTGCCGCATAGCATGGGTAGAGGTCCGGCGTGAGCGCATGAGCAGCCCGTGATTGTGCAGCCCGTGACTTTCTGAATTCAGATATTTGTGCAGGTGCCAACGCCAATTTTGGCAACCGTATGCTGCCGCAGCACCTGCTCCAGCAGCAGCAGGGGCGGCCGGGCGGAGGTACGCCGACGCCCGGAGGTCTGAGCGCCGCCGCGCTGCAGCAGGGCTATGGCGGCCTGCAACAGGCGCAGCTGCAGCAGGCCGGCGCCCTTAACCTCGCCCAGTTCAACGGTGCCCAGCAACAGGCACAGCCGGTGAGCACACATCTGAGAAATGCAGGCAGGACAGAGGAGACCCCACAAGACAAACGGCCTGTCATCTTCTGTCATATCCCATGCCATGCGTAAGATATCTCCATGCACGGCCTTTGGCTTGTGGGTCCTCTTCTCGCCGAGCTGACAAGCAGTATGGCTGTCATGTACAGGGCATGAACGAGCACCAGCACCACATCATCCAGCTGCTACAGCAGCAAAGGATGCGCGATATGATTGCGGCCGCTGCCGGTGGCAACAGTCAGGCGGAATTCCTGCAGCGTCAGCAACAGGCTGCACAGCTGCAGCAGCTGCAACAGGCCGCGCAGCTGCAGCAGCAGCAGCAGCAGCACCTACAGCACCTGCGCAACCAGCAGGTATTTTACTCTTATGCCCCTGAGTTGCTTCCTCCTCACCATGTTCTGTCCTTTACAAGCTTTGCGTGCTGCCCTGCCCCTATGCGATTGATTTTAATTGCGAGGAAGCTCTTCTTCTATGTTCTCGCCCCCAGAGATGGAGGATGGATATATGAACGTGCGTTGCAGAGTTCTTGACAAACGATGTACCTGTTTGTGTCACTGCCTTGGGAACCCTTACTGCTAGAGCATGAGCATGAGCATGAGCAGGGGCCTGCTTGCTGTGCAGGGTCAGGGCGTGAACCTCAACCAGACGATGCAGCTGCAGATGCAGCTGGCCCGCATCCAGCAGCAGCAGCAGCTGGCGGCTCGCCAGCAGCAGGCGGCCGCTCTCGCACAGCAGCAGCACGCGCAGCAGGCACCCTACAATGGCGTCGGCAACGGTCTCGAACGTTTTTTCAACACCGCCGCCAACCCTGGCATGCAGCGCATGCCCAGCATGCCAAATCAGGTGTGATTTTGCTTGAACAAGCAGCTGGTGCTCTCATAGCATTCCTTAGCATTGCCGCCTAGATGCTGTGCAAGATACTACCCACGGGCAGCCAGTAATTTCTTGATGCCAGCATGAGGCTTGTCTAGTGCCTACGTGAAGGTTTGTCAGGCACAATTTGGGCTTGTGAGACTGATGTTCTTCCCTGGTTGCAGATCGGACAGCGACCCACGCTAGAGGAGCTGGAGCGTCAGATGGCAGCTCGCAGATGAGCTAAGATATCTTGATGGAAGTGCGAGCACGACCATTTTGTGCAGCCAGCAATCTTGTGGTCTATTCTACAGCACGGTGACGCAGTGAATGTTTACTCGAGGGACTGACGGACCCCTTTGCTGTAGTATTCACTGGGGAGTATGCGCGACACGTGCGACTTATCCGATTATCCTACTTGGTGTGCTCTCATGATCTGAGCAGCAGCAGATTGTCTTTGATGACCCAGCACGCGCTGTGCATGGCTCTGCCTCAGCAGCTCTCGGCTGCAAGGTTTTCTGCAAAGTGCGTGACACGAGTGCCAGTTCTCATTTGGCAGCGCTTTTGTACGATTGCAGCCGAGGAGGTTTGTGTTAGATAGCGTCAATGTTGGTTTTACTCGTCTTGAGTATAACTCAGACTTGTCTCTTGCAACTGTGTGTCTGTGGTGCTCTGTGCGAGATCCCTGTATTTTAGTGGCCGCAAGAAGCCCATCGCTTCAACAATGCTTGTCCTTTGCGAATCTAAGCTTACAGTGGACACCGTCAACTTCTTCTAAAAGTTTTGCCTGTTGGGGACTGGATGGTTGGGGACAGTGGTGCTATCTCACAGAGCACTGCTTTGGTGATGTTGTCTTTGCTTCAATTGCTGGTGTTTTGTGCATAGCATTCTTCTTTCTGGGTCTTTGCTTTGATTACAAATGACCCCGTGGGATCCCATACTTGCGCAAGAAGCAGAAATCTCGGTTGACAGAAGTGCACCTCTGGTGCGTTGTTTCTTATGCCTGGGTGTACATGGCTGTGACGAAAGAGGGATCCTTAGTGGTTGTATATGGGGTCCTTTATTGATTGAGTAGGGTCTGCATTAGCGACAAATCCAGTGGTCATGTGGTCAGGATGCAGTTTCGGATTGATTATGGCATTGCACCTTCATATGTTTGGTCATCACCGAGACCAGAGAATGTCGAGAGTGCAGACAGGATGTCTTAGCTGGTATGGGAAGTACCTTGAAGGCCAGGTTGGAGTCCCCATTATGGTTCGCAATAATTTGGCAATTCTTGGATCCATGGATACATGGCCATGGCTGCATGGGTATGGCATTTCTGTCACCTGGCCATGGCTGTCACGAGTGCAGGTGAGTAAAGTCGGTCTTCTTGTACAAGCGCGGTCTGTAACCAATGTCCGAAACATTGTCAAGGTGCTGCCGAGGATTTCCTCTCAAATGGGAAGCCAGAAGCACGTTCGTCCTTGTCGATATGTTAACAACGTTGCTCCCTTTAAGCACGAGGGGATTCGGAGCAGGGTTCACTTGCTTGTGGCTGTGCATCGAAGCGCCCGTGCACATAGACAGGATAGAATTCTTTTCAATCGTCGCATATGTAAAATCTTTGCGCATTACTGATCCAGGAAAGCTAATTTAGAGAATTTGCTGCTTATTGTCAAATAAGTGGACAAATAAGTCTTCAGCAAAGAGGAGGAACAGCTCTATCGTATAAATCTATTGATGCGTAAAAGTATCTACAGATCACAAAAGCCATGCAGTGATAATCTGGCAATGATCCTTCAGCCGATGTCTAGCAAATGCCAAGGACCTTCAACCCAGCGTCACTGTTTAACGCAGCATAGTCTCAATTGGCGCAGACAAAGAACAGCAACAAGGCATCCTAGATGTTCCAAAACTCAGGCCATGTCTCAGGGATCGCCTCCTATCATGGTCAATTCGTGCACGGGAAAGGTGAGCTCCTGCTGTGCGATTGTGCCCAAAGTCAGGATCAAAAGTGCATCATCCAGTTGAAAGCAGCACATTGCTGGCTGTGCCCGATTTGCTCGTGATCTGGACGCCTGCACTGAGCGGGAGCTTCTGCAAAGCAGATGGGGCATGCCACAGCTGAGGCAGTGGTGAGAGCAGGGCTGCAGCTGGTGCCGCTGAGCTTCACAGGGGCCTCTGAGGCGGTGGCAGTGGGCAATGTTGGAGTGGCGGGCATCCCTGTCGAGCTCATAGCTCCAGAGGAGCGACAGGCCGCCATGCAGCGTGTCAAGGAGCAGTACCCAGGCCTTGTGCTTATAGACTTCACGCTGCCATCTGTGGTCAACGGTGGGCATCCCTTCTGCGCTGTCTCTACGTCTCAGCATGTCTCTATCCCCATAAGATTGCTCTGATATGCTCCTGTCTACATCCTTAGCATACGCTCATGGAACGCTTACCAGACTGGACGGGAAAAATTTTCTCAATTGCTGAGTAGGACGAGCAGATTATGGTTGGAGAGGCTTCATATATGCAGATGAGCGGGGCTTAGATATCACGCATGTGGAATGCAGACAATGTAGAGTTCTATGCGCGCAACAGCGTTCCATTTGTGGTCGGCACAACCGGTGGCGACAGGGAGAAGCTGCTGGCCGATGCGCAGTCCGCCGGCTGCTACGCTGTCATCGCCCCCCAGATGGGCAAACAGGTATGCACACCACACATGCCCCGCAGGATGGCAACATGCTTGACCAACGAAACGCCTGACAAAGGAGCTCTTGGAGTTGCCAGTTTCTGGTCATTGCTTCTGGGATGCCCCATGCATGCGCAGCGCGGATGCTCGCACTCTCAGAATCTGTTTCTTGGACAGTATATTTGCGCAGCTCAAACAGATACCTGCCACGTCATGCACTGCAAATTGGTGCATGAGCTGGCACCATTGTTAGCCCTGCAGGTATGATCAGAAGTGAGAGGCGACAGGTGTGGGTGGCAGGTGGTGGCATTCCAGGCAGCGATGGAGATTTTGGCGGAGAACTTCCCGGGCGCATTCTCGGGCTACAAGCTGGCGGTGACAGAGTCGCACCAGCGCCAGAAGGCTGACACGTCCGGCACTGCCAAGGCCATCGTTGCCTCCTTTGGCAAGCTGGGCACACCCATCCGCGAGGTGAAGGATCTGATCTCCTCCCTTAGATAGTCACTGGTGTCTGTCTGTCAGTACTGGTGCAAGCAGTAAGCTCTAGAGATGAACAGTAGCTATAGATGAACAATGGAAACCCTGGCTTCAATGACATCCCAAGGCGTGTCATCTCTAAGGGTGCCAGTTGCATTCCTACTTCAACGAAAAGATCACTTTCTTAGGGAGGGCTTCAACTGCGCAAGTCTTGTTAAGGCGGGGTGCCTGTGGGGTGACAGGCGGACATCGAGAAGGTGAGGGACGCCTCGACACAGGTGGAGCGGATGGGGGTGCCAGAGGAGCATCTGAGCGGCCACGCATTCCACACATACAGGTGCCTCACTGCGATCTTTATTTCCCTTTATATCTTTCCAAACGCTGGAGCAGCAGTGGGCGTGAAGCGTCGTCTTGCAGCTGTGGTTGCCTGTTCAGCACTAGCTCTTTAGCCTCTGCTTTGCCTAAGCTCTTTTCCTGGCTGGGACATCCTGGTACATTTGAGGGAGGATGCAGCCGTCTCATGAGATGTGTGTGCATGGGCAGGCTGACATCTCCGGATGGGGATGTGGAGTTTGTGTTCCAGCACAATGTGTGCGGGCGCACAATCTATGCAGAGGGGACGGTGGACGCAGCTCTGTTCCTGGCAAAAAAGGTTGCAGAAAAGTCAGAAAGGCGCATCTTTGACATGATTGATGTGTTGAGAGAGGGTGCGATGAGATGATGACTATTCAGCTCGTCCTTCCATGTGTGCACGGGTCACTGTTGGGCTTTACAACAGACATACTGAATTTGAAAGCCTACCACTTGCTCTGCTGCTGACGTCAGCTGCCTTTTGGCTTGAAAGCAACGATGGTTTTTAACAAACAGATCTGACCTCTAGACCTACATGCAATGCATGTCGGGCGCATGCATCATTTGGTGAAAGCGCATGCAGCCCTGACCTATCTTCAATGAGAAAGACGCTCGTCCAAGTTGGTGGCACCGCATCAGATGCCTTCTCGAACCAACAGTCTTCACCTGAGCAAGGCATGACGTGTGTTTGTAGAATGCATGCGCAAGGTGGTGGTGCACAGTGCACCATGCACTAATTTTAATTTTGCCAGCCATAATCATGGTGATGCTGGCAGCAGCTGTGCTTGGCTGCCACTGGCATGCAGATTATCACTTGCGCTTAATCTTGATCACTGCCAGCAGACGTGCATGCTCATGCAGCCACCTCTGTGCGTACGTATCTGCACATCCGATGATCTGTGAAAACTGACGGCTGGGCCCAAGGCCTTCCCTCGAGGATCCATCAGTCCATTATATCAGTCAGTGTAAGACCAGCCGGGAGCGTGCCCTCCTGTGCCCTCCGCCGCAGGTATCCCCTGCACAAAGCACGCTGACACCACTCAACGGACTGATCTTGGAAACGGACTGATCTTGTAGGCACAACATAGCTGTGACACTGCACCAGAGGCATGGCTGTGCATTGTCCTGAAATCGAGCCAGCTGGAAAGCAAGCATGCGAGTACTCACAGCTTCGCTGCCAGTTCACCGCGCTGGGCCAGGATTCCAGGCAAAGTTGCATCAATCTGGTCCAGTTGGTCGTCCAGTCCGCTCAAGAACTCCGCTGCAGCTGCGTTGTCTGCAGCTGATGGCTGGCACAGCAAACTCAGATCCAAGTCTAGGCGATGCATCACACTTCTCTTGCTGACAAAACCGTTAACTGAATCAATTGATGCGTGCTCGACAGCATTAGCAAGAACATGAAGGTGTGAGGCAAGATAGTATACCATTCAAGCTTGGAACAGCAGCAACGCCAGCCGTGGAACCACCCTGCCTCGTTTGCCTGCCTTGGCCTGCGCAAAACTGGCATTGGCATCGACTTCAAAATACAAAAACTTGTATCAGCCTGCCATTCGCAATCGTAAGCAAGTCCATACCTCCACGAAGCCGTGACTTGCGCTGGCGATGGGACAGGATCGGGCGTGGGGCCGGAGTTGCTTTGCTGCTCGAACGAGTTTTCATATTGAACACTCCAGCTTTGGAGGCCTGGTTTCAAAATCTGCTTTGAGGGAGACTCTGCTTGTGACGCTGCAGTGGGCTTTCCATCACGTATGCGTACCCCTCGTCAGAGTCCAAGAAAAATTGAAGGATTCGAATATTATAATTTTGCAGCAAAACTTTGAGGATTGACATCGCCACTACAGTATTTTCTCTCATTAAGATCATATTTTCCAGCGAAGCCAATCCGCTTCTCGATCGCACAGCGTGAACACAGGTTCCATCCGCCCCGACGTGGACGTGACCCCGCTGGTCCAGGGCGCAAGGGACCCTCCTTCATTCAACCTACAAGCACCTTTGAGCATGTCTGATCGTGTGAGACTGAAATACTATGTCAAAAGATTGAAGAAACTTCACAGTACGGTCCTTTCTTGGGCATTCGCATGCAAGCTGCCTGCACCTCTTGCCTTACACACAACATCAGGTTTCCCCCAAAGATCTGTGTACTGTGTGTGCAGAAGTATCTCACAAAGTTGATGGTGACTTGATGCACCAGTGGTAATTCTACCTGGAGTACCACAGAGTCAGACCAAGGTGCACCGTGTTTACAAACTGGATGAGCTGAAACAGACTGTCAATGCAAATGAATGAAGACAGTGCAACACTATGGCCTACTTCAATGACACATGCGAAGAAGCAGCAAAGAGCAGTGAAGCTCAAATCCCTCCAGCCCCTCTCCCACACGTATTCAATTAGTCGGGCACCAGCTCTGCAGCGCTCAGATAGGCTCCATGCACCTCAAAGTACTGCACCAGTCGCCCCAGAAACTCATCCCCAGACACAGTCTCAGAGTCACACACAAGCGTGCAGTGCCGCCGCGCCCTTGTCACTGCCACATTCATGCGCCGCCGATCCGCCAGAAACCCAACCTGTTTCGCATCATTGGACCTCACCTGCACAGCAATATCGCCTTCTTCTTGAAACCCATCGCCAGGCAGTTGCTGATTCCAAATCACCTGCAATGTACTTGCAGAGCCCCTGTGATACTGCTTGGCGATGCTGCAGAAGGCAAGATGGACATGCCCCATCTGAGCCACAGAGAAGCTTGTCACAGTTGCCAAGGGCTTTGATGGGCTGCGATCAAGTATACATGACAATCATAGGAACCAGTATTCCAGAATATTGCATTGCTGGCTGAGAGCAGCTCACCATAGAAATAATGATGGCTTCCTTCTCACGCCCTTGGAACCCATCAACAGAGCTGATCTCCACCCCAGACAGGGCTCCTGGCCGCAGCTCTTTGAGAAGGTGCACCTGCAAGATAGACATTAGGATCACCCGACACACCAACATGCTGAAAGCTTGCAATTCTTTGTCGGTCACTCATTCCTCCTTTGACGTTCAGACTGCAACTGTGCATGTTCTTCCATGCATTGGGACAATTATTTGACATGCAGGAAGCAGTGAGCAAGAATGTATCAAGGCTACTTCCCCACACTCCCCTTTCCTTTCTTGACCATCTAGCGACTAACGCTCTTCAGTGCCACAAAGAAGAACAATACCCCTCATTGCGCATGCTGCAAAATCAGGTCAGGCGATGCAAAGGCTAGGGTTCCCTTTGTTCCCTCCACCTGCGCGTTGTAAGGGGTGATGATGCCGATATCCTCGGGACGAACGCCGCCTGAGACCAGGCGCTGTGCATGCGCGATAGTCACCCTTGCCTCACCCTCGTTGCGCTTGCTGTCGCTGTCCTCGTCAGCAGCCTCCTCCATGCCGCAGCCGGCAGTGTCGATCAGCGTCAGCACGCTTATGTCATCATGACACAGCGAGACGCCCTGCGCCAAGCGTCGGGCTTGAATGAGTTTTCCTTTGTGATGCCTGGAGTGCAATAATTATGGACTCTGATTGCTTGTAGCTATTCAGACGACAGCATCTTCAAGGCACGCTCATGGAACATGGGCAACAGGAATTGACAGTCACCCTCTTCAGAAACAATATGAGCAGCTTTGGCAGCGTTTATTGATGCGTGCAACCTTTGCTGGGAATTAATTTACCACAGTATATCCGGATCACCCGACAGCGCATTTGGCAGATCCGCAGCTGCCAATTCAAGTCGTGTCTCACCTTCAGGTCCATGAGAGTGTGCTGCATAACGGAGTTGTGGGCAGTGAGACGGCCGCCATAGAGTTCGTCGGATGACCACTGCATGATGTCAGCGTGCATGCGATACTGCACTGTCAGCATCTCGCTGATGTCATCCCCATACATGCCCTGCAGCCGCTCGAACAGCGTCTCCGACAGGCCCTGCATGCACAGATCCACCAGAATCAAACTGACACCCATGCAACACCACTGTATTGGCTGAGAGCAGAATCTCAATATTAGCAACTTCTTAGGAAAGCCTGGACTTTGAGGCTGGCGCGCGTGTCCTTTCTCTCTTCTCTCAAGGACGGTATTCATAGCATGGCCAAACACAATATAAGAAACTGAATCACAATCACAGGAACATGCCCACTGCACATGCTTGAGTTGTCACAAGGACTGCTGATGTTGCACGAGGAAGTTGCAGTAGATATGCACCTTTTTGGCGGCCGCTTCGCTGATGACGGTGGGTGGAAGCTGCAGGTGGTCGCCCGCCAGCACCGCCCTGGGCGCCTTCAGCAGCGCACTCCAGCTGGCTGCCTCCAGAGCCTGTACGCCACAACTGGCACTCATAACCAGGGCAAGCGAGAGGTTGCCGTCTCCTGTACAAGTATGCACAGGGCTGCCACCCTGAGTGCTGTCTGCCGTGAAAGAAGCCACCATGACAAGTAATCACAGGAGAGTCAGCAGGCGGCAGGACCTTATAAATGCTGAATCAGTCACTCAGGACTTCTTCGCTGAGTTTTTAGACTTTCATAGACGTTCATGCAGATCTGGCAAGTGGAGGCACACGTCTGGTGCCACCACTATCATGCCAGTGGCTAGGACCAATGCAACCTGCTAAGACAGCCTCTGACAAATTTGCGACAGAGTTCGCACCTGCGCGGCCTCGTCGATGACTGCCAGGTCAAACTGCAGTGGCCGCAGCTCGCGCATCAGCGCCCCTGACAAAGTAGCGCACACCACCGCCGCCTTCTTCATGACCTGCAGCAGACACCCATATGTTGTCAGAACAGAAGATATGCGTCACAAATACAGAGTATAAGGCTTCAGAACCGTTGATCATTACAGAGTCATTAAATGTTATATGGCCATCTGAATGCTGATAGAGGCATCTGGCACGTGCAAATTGCACAAGTCATCATGGAACTCTTGGTCAGACCTCGTCCACCGCGCGCTGCTGCCTCTGCCGCTCCTCCTTCTGCAGCGCGCGCAGCTCGCCCCGCAGCGACCGCCTCTCCGTATAATCCTGCACCGCATTGCATTCTTACCATTCAAGCTGACTCAGAAAAGCAAACGCCCTGCTGGAACTTTCTAAACAAGCAGCATCGGGGTTCCTCAGCACATGCATCTGCTGTTCACAACATTACCCCTGCAGCTGCAGGCACATCAACAACATGCCCACTGTGCGTAAAGATGCAATGGGAAGGACACCCACGGTGTACTTCTTCGGCATAGCTCACTACCTCGAGCTATCGCAAGGAGTTAAAGCCTCCAAGTGAGGAGTTTCATTTTGTGTCAACAGTACTGTTCAAATCTGCATTCATGCATTCAAAGCACCGGGCAGCGACACATGTAAAGTATTGTTTGCATATGATTCGAAGGAGCGGAATGGCACCTTGCGGCCGAGCTTGAGCAGCTTGGCGTTGGCAGCCTTGATGTCCCTGCGGCAGTCGCGCGCAAGGGCGCTGTTGTCCGATGCGTACACATGCGCCTCCAGGCTGGCGCCCAGCACCTGTTGAAATCAGTCAGGGTTGTAAGTTCGATCAATTCGCCACCCTTTGCCAAGTCCTGCTCAATCAAGCGGTACCAAGCAGCGTGTGCCGGCGGCATCACCAGTAGCAAGCAGTTACATTGGTGCTGAAAGGGACACTGTCAGGGTTGTGGGTATTTTGCAGCTCACCACCAGTTGTCTTGGTTTCTGTCATGCAATTGGACGCACAAACAGCATCAGCAGCATGGCCAGAATTAATCACAAAAACTGGCTCATCTTTGAGAGAACACCCTTACGGAGGTTGGACACGGCATGTCTTTACACCCTCATGTGTTGCTTCAAAAAGTGCAGCCCCTTGTGAGACAGGTCAAATTTGTGAGAGAATGACCAAAGAAGGTAAACATTGTTATTCACCTGGGGTAGCAGGCGCGCCGGGTGGCCGACACGCACAACCATGAGTTTGGGGTTGGCCGCCATCAGCCGCTCCACCAGATTATCCACCGCAATGTTGGAAGCCGACGCAGCCAGAACCTGAACAGCACAACACCCATTGTGGTTACTCCGTTCAGCATGCCTGCTCAGATCTGTGTCTTCCTGCTGCTCGGCAGGGCATCGTGGGCAGGGCTTCTGATTTCTGCCGGCCCATAGATGTGAGCAGCCTGGTTATTGCAACCCTACAATTCTGAATAAAGCATGCTCTGCAGGGAGGTCGAAAATACCGTCTGAGAGGACTCGCGGCTCTCGGGATGCCTAATGGTTGCTCTCAAGACACATAGCACTGCCACCCTTCAGCACCACCATTGCTCCTTGGCTCAATATCTTGTCGTAAATTTCAAATAATTAGCTGCTGTGTGACACGCCTTGTTGCCGCGCGCTGCCTCCTGCAGGATGAGCTCAACGACGGCGGTGGTCTTGCCGGTGCCGGGCGGCCCATGAATCAGCGCCACGTCCTTGGCGGCCAGCGCGTGCGACACCGCCGCCCGCTGCGACCCGTCCAGCCGCGCATTCACCGGCGTCCAGGCCGGCGGGTTGCCCACAAACCTGCACAATTCAAGATCACCATGTAATTTACTTGATGCAGGGCAAAGACAAGAGGCGATGGCCAACCCCACGGTTTCACACATTTACAACCCTCCAGATCAACAAATTGGGTCCAGGGCAAGCACGGAAGGTGATGCCTACACTACGGCACAAAAAATGGGCCATCGGGATCCAACAATTCAGAATACTGCGTTGGTCGTCCTCATTCCCCACCCAAGAGAGGCTTGATTAGGAGGCACATGTGCATACGGCCTCTGCAACATTTTAAGCCTTCATTTCAAGCCCATAGCAGCTGTCTTGAAGGTGCGTGGCCACACCTGGGTGCTGCGCGGCCAAAGAGCACGTCCACGAGGGTGGCAGCAGGGCCTGCCTGGGCCGCTGCTCCCCCAAGGCTCTCGAGAGTCTCCTTCAGCCGCCGATATGTGACCTGCACAGGTCCCACTCAGTAATTTCATTAGATCTACTGTTCATTGATGGCCACCCTTTGTTCAGTCGGAGACCAACGATGTGCAAATTCTTACATCCCCTCTTCAACCACTTGTCGTTGTGATACTGTTTTCATATTCAGGTTATACCAGGGGGTGTAACAACCAAAGATAACATCGCTCTGTTGTCACACCTTGGGCTTTCTCATAGTTAATAAGCAATGGCTGTTGTGTGCCAGCAACAGGCACACACCTCATTTGCCAGCTTGTCCAGGCGCAGTGGCTGGTCCAGGCCCTCATCTGGCACATCTTCCACCGCCACAGTGATGCAGTCATCTCGCACCCTGCAACACCACCCCACTGCATGCATGGATATGAGCCAGGAGCCAGACTCCCAGAGACCTGTCATCATTTCTTGTGCCTTGCGTAAGAACTTCTCCCTCTAGAAAGCCCTCTCAATATAGATGGGAACAAGGCATGTACCTGAAAACCCCCATGGAGTATGTGAAGGCTTGAGACTTCATGCGGGTGATGAGGTGGGCCGATGATCAAGACAGCACACACACCTGTGCACAACACCGTTGGCGATAGCGGGCAGGGAGGCATCGCCCTTGGACGGGCGCAGCTCCACCACATCATGCGGAGACACCTTGTGCGCCGGTAGAGGCACGCTAAGTGTACCTCCTCCCTGCACAATTGGTAATCACAACACTTGTCACAATCCTGGATTTTGTCACGTCCCTTCACGGGGCTGTTGGCCTCATTGCAGAGACCAGCTTGTGATATTCCGGTCAACTTTGGCTGCGGCCATCAGACGCGGGATATTGGCAAGGACAGCAGGCGATTCATGGCCCCTTGAAAGCTGCTGCCAGCTGCCATAGAATGCTGCATGCCATACAGGCATGAAATTTGTGAATAGGATGCACCTTGTTGGAGACGAGGGCGAGGAGGGTGCGCCCCAGGAGACCGCCCTCCGCATCCCTCAGCCGCAGGTTCAACAGAGCCCGGCCGCGCGCCTGAGCCACCTCCGGGCGCCTCTGCGCGATGCTCTCCTGGGCCTGAATAGGCAACATGACGAGCCATTGATGAAATCTGATGAATGTTTCTTCCTCGCCGCAGATGATCGCGGCATCCAAGAGCCTCAACTGTTGGATCGAGCGTATGTATATGCATGGAATTGTGTTTCGTCCTTTTCAGTGTGGCCCAATGCAGCATAGCTTCCTCTAATGAGCGTTCTTCCTGTTGATTGCCGAATTGTTGAAGGGTCTTGGCACAAGTGCATCTAGCTTCTTGCGGATTTCTGGTTTGTGATGTGGCAGGGATGAATACCTGGGCCACTTCAGCCTCACGTTCCATTTCCAAGAGAGGCAGTGTCCGGGAGACATACTCCTCAAGGGAGAGAATCTTGCCATTGGCTTTTCTGCCACCCGCCTTTGCGGCTACAGGCTTTGTGACCGCAGGCTTTGGGTGCACAGCCGTAAAGTCCTTGCTGCCATCAATGTGGAAATGCTCCCGCAGCAGATCAGAGATGGCGTCATCTGACAGCGATACGCAAGCTGGGAGTTCCACCTGAATGAAGTAGAAGCTGTCAAGCAACCAGGTGCAATTCTCAAAGAACATGTTCAGACCCTGCAGATTGATGAGGAGAATTGCAAATTTAGTCTTGGCGTGAGGAATTCAACCTGCTTGGGTTTCCCATTGTTGCTGCTGCTGCCCAGAATGATGTGCCGACTGTCTCCATCTCCTACGCTTGAATGGGAGAGGCCATGGCGCGATGCTATCTCATGCAATATTGCACGTTGCCTTGCACTCACTGCGGCAGGGAAGTGGACCTGCGGGACCTCCTGTAAGAAATCAGAGCAACGCCTGTGTCTCTGTAAGGATACAGAACAGCTGGAGTGGTCAAAATCAGACAAGGGCCATTGGTGGATGCAATCTCACCTTGGTGGGGACGGTTGTTCTTGCATCTGGATCCTTTGAGTCTTCAGATGCTTGTTCTGGCTTCAGCGCACTGCCAAGAGTTTTGGAGGCCGCATTTGAGCTTTTCTGCGCTTTGCAAGGGCACCCAGATAAGAACCTTGGGGAACTAGCAGTAATGTGATGGCTTGATCTTATCTCCTCGGATCATCTAGTTCATTCAAATTATATGGCTGATTTCACGAGGATTGCATGCAGCTCTCAAATGCTTACCGGTTTTCTGGCTGCTTTTTTCTTCGCGTGATCGGACGGCATGGTCAGGATTAGCACCCATTGCCTGCCATACAACCCCTGCAATATGTTGTTGCAGGCCCTGTACGCAACAAATATACTGGTCCCACACCTGAAAGATGAGGATCGAGACAAGAGTCTCGGTGAGATCCAATCCTTGGCTCTTCTGTGAAAGCCTACTGTTGTGATGCCACGATTCCTTTCAGCTCTCAATTTGTTAACCAACAATGTATTGTTGAGCATGCAATGTGGGCTCTATAGTGATCGCATTTGGAATCGTTTCGACTTTTCCGACACTGTGAGATTGTGCTTCATGTGGGCATTTCTCGGAATGCATTGGCTAGTCGTAGGCCAAATCCTCTCTGAGCATTGCTGCACCAGATCAGATCAGATTTTATTCTTGAAAGTAGATACAAGCTATCTGCTCTGATCAGCAATCTTCACTTTACGGTTGCCATCGTGTTGTATACTAGTAATGTCGCCCCCTTCTGCCAGCATTCAACATGTGATCGTACAATTTTCTTATTGACTCAATATCTGAGACTGCATGCACGGTTTCAGCCCTTGTCAAATCGGCAGGCGAGCACCAGCCAAGTGGAATACTAGCAGAGCAAGCCAGAACACCCAAAGGCAGTACTGGACGTTCTGGGTGCACATGCAATCAAGCCACGGCAAGCAAACAGTGCTGGTCTACGATGGGGAAGGGGCAGGATCTCGATCTGTGCTCAGCGCTGTTGAGAGCCTCAGAAACAGCCTGTCATCCAGAGTCCAGGTAGCTTACCAGCACAGCAACAAAGACCTTTCACCTTGGCTACTTTATGCGAATATTGACCGAGCCCAGATAGTGGTGCATCTCAACATCACGACTTGAATGCAGGTTGCTCAGCTTGGGCAAGAGGCGCTCCTGTCTGGGGCATGGCAGGAGGAATGCCTGATGCTGGTGATGCCAGGGGGAGCTGATCTGCCCTACTGCCGCCAGCTGAATGGCCGAGGCAACAGCCTAATCCGCGGTGAGCCACGAAAATCTTGCTGTGCTTGCTTGCAAGATCCTTCTGCACAAGCTTTCCCTCCAAGTTTGTGCTCGGAACTGCTGAGGTGCCGATTGCTGTGCCAGGCTTTGTGGAGGCTGGGGGTGCCTACCTGGGCCTGTGTGCTGGAGCCTACTATGCCTGCTCCTACGTGGAATTTGCCCTGGGCACAAAGTGCGCTCTGATACCTTCCAGCAGCACCATGCGTGCAGGTCATTGAATGACACACAAATGCCCTCACTGCCGGCATCATGTTCCTCTTCAGGTTCTATGGACTCACATTTTTATCCATGACCTGCCACAATTTGAATTGAACACTGGGGTCAACACGCTTCTGCTCTGCTAGAAAAGCCGCCATTTGGGCCAGTGGCCCAATAACAGAGGCGTTCTGTCTGCGCGGCAGGCTCGAGGTGAGGGGTCCTCGCGAGCTGGCATTCTTCCCGGGCACAGCGGCGGGCCCCGTCTACGGCGGCTTCCGCTACGAGACCGAGGACGGCGCGCACGCAGCGCATGTCGCCTTCCAGCCGCCGCAGCTGGCCAGCGCTGTAGAATCCGTAGAAGGGGACGCTCACGTAATCGGAGACAGGGCGGAGCAGGGAACACCATCCGGCGCCGCACCTGCACAGCAGGGGGACTCCATTCTAGCAGCAGGGTCAGCGGAATCTGTGACCGAGACTGCAGAGAATAGCGGCCGGCAAGAGGGCACCCACTCTCCCTGCATGTCAGCTCGCGAGCCACAAGCAGGGTGGTTGGTGTGCCGGGACTACACAAATGGGGGCCCTCAATTTGTTCCCTTCGCTGTCATTGAGAGGAAAGGGCAGCTGGCTGGTCCGTCAGGCCAAGTCAGCGATGTGGAATGCAACCACGGTGTTTATGAGTGCCTGGCGGTGTATCCTGATAAGGGGAGTGGTCTGGCCGCGGTGAGATGCCCTGTAGGGGCAGGAGTTGCAGTGCTGGTGGGCACGCACCCGGAACTGGACCCCAATTGGCTGGCAACAGATTCAGACAAGGTCTCAGCCGTAGCAGAGGAGCTGAAGCCTCATGCAGCAGGAGGGCAGCCAAGTCATAGTCACGGTTTGTTGAGAGCGAGCGGGGAAGGTGTGAGGGACCAGCTAGAAAGGTGCAGGGCGGAGCGAGGCATGTTTTGGAGGATGCTCTTGCAGGCAGCCGGCATGGGGCGTTTCCTCCTGGACACCCCACCCCAAACACCTCATTGGAAGTAAACGGTTCCAGGAGACCAGTTGTCCAAATTTGTGTGCTGGCAAGCGCGAAGTCAAAATCTTGCCGGTTGTCATTGGCAGGTGCGCATACATAAGGAGTGATGGTGTGTGTATCAGGAAGAAGTCTTGGCTCATTATGCCCTTTGACTTTTTGCTATTGAAGTTGGCTTTAGCACATCTCTACAATCCCAGATCGTGAGTGCATCTGCTGAGATATTGATGTTGGAAGGCAAATGAAGCTCAAAAATCTTTATAACATGTTTGTAACATGTATTCCTTTACTTCGTGTCTCCCCCCTCAAGGGGCAAACATGCCTTCCTCAAAGCAGCACGTATTTCACAAATCCCACACCAAACAAGCAGCATATCTGCCTGTGATGTTCCACAGCATGCTTTATTCAGCACGTGAGAAGAAGGGCAGGGCAAGAGCTTCTGTGGCGGTGATGCCTGGATTGTATGGCGCAACAAAGGACTGCAGCCGCATCTGCCACCGGCGGCCGACGTGGCAGCAGCCGTCAGAACGGCGCCAGAAGCGCCCGGCGCAGGACTGCTGTACATGGTCCGGATCGTCTGTGAAGTACACTGTGATGCGCTTGCCTGCAGCCACACAACTGATTGTTGTTTGCAGAGCTTGGTCTATGCTCATCTATGTCATCGCAGAGACTGATGATCTCACAACTCTGAGTACGGTGATAAGTGCATCAGACTGATGGAGTGATGCAGATTCATCACTCAGTGTGTCATGACCAGTGCTTGACACTGACCTTGATATTGTTGTTTTCCAGCAATATGCTGGGTTTGGGGAATGTTTCAGTCACAAGGCACGTTCAGCAGTGCCGCCTTGTCTGCCTTGGCAACTCCTGATGCTCCAGCTGTGTCTTTGAGCTTGACAGGAGCACATAATCCGTTCCAGCACACTGACAACAAGCCCTCAATCACTTGCTTGAGAGTTTTGTGGCAGAGCCTGTTGCTTCAGATGCATGGCACAGCACACACCTGTGACGTGGTGTATGAGGCCAATGAGCTCGTTCACCCGCCGTTTGTCATCCTTGGGCCAGGTGCTGCCATCGATGATATTCTGCAGCGACATCAGCAGCCGGTAGACATCCCCCTTGCGCCACCAGAACTGCCGGTAGCACTTCTCTGCCAGAGGGATCTTTGGCAGGCCGCTCTCCAGCATCCACTTGGGCAGCCTGTAAACAGTACCGTAGCAACTATTTTGACAAAAGTGGTCATTCTGAGACGCGTGATTATGGTCTTCCATGCATGGCAGGCCGCACTGCCGGGGCACACTGACTCACATGCAAGCTTCATCAAGCATTGGATCATTGAACTTGCAGGGGATACCCGTAATGCAACAGGGCTTTGCCTGACAGGCTGGCTGTGAGTGAATGTGAGCGGCAGTCAGGGCAGCGTGCTCACCCATCCTCTGGGTCAAAGGGAGGACCGCCAATGCACAAGCCGTCATACTGCAGCGTCTTGTCCCCAAAGTCAGCATGCCCGTAGTCTATGATCTTCCACACGCACTGCATCCCTTCCCTGTCAGTCTCCATCCCTTCCTTTGCGCTTGCGCCTTCTTGTGCTGGCACACTGCTGCCTGAGCCCCCTGCAGCACTCCTGCTCCCATCCAGGCACCCATTCTGACTCTGCTCTCGTAGGCTTAGATGCTCCTTTGCTGCATGCTGGGCTCCTGACTGTGTCAGCTCGATGGCTGACCAAACCTCAGGTGCATCCTCGACACTCTCTGTTTGGGGTGGATGTGAGTCAGGCTGACTGACAGCACCTGGCTGCCCCGCAGACGCAACTTGAGCGCTGGCAGCTTCCGGCAGCTTCTCGGCAGCTTGGGTAGGAGGCGGGTGGTGCTCCATGATGTTGGTCATGCGAAGGTCCCAGTGCCTGAAGCCCAGCTTCTGCGCCTCTGCCAGTGCTGTCAGCACCTGCAGGCAACATAGGAATGTACGAATCCTGATCAGTTTGCTCTTTCAATTGCTCGCAATGCCTTGCGCACAGCACAAATTGAAGCGCACAGCAGTGTAGAGCGTGTTTCAAAGCAGTTCTGAGGAGTTTCATTGCACGTTCTGTCAGGGAGGTCTCAGGCTAGACTTGGCACAACATAACACAAAGAATAAGTCCTTACTTGAGGTTCTGCAATGAGTACAACGGACCTGTAGGAGGGCCTGGCGCAGGTAGTGCACATCCTGCACGTCACTGTGCTTGCTGCCCATAATGCTGGCCAGTGTCCTGCCATTTAGCTTCTCCAGGACCATGCCCCTGAAGCGGCCCCTGGGCTTGGACTTGCCCTGCTCAGTCCCACTCCCTCGCTTCCCCTCATCCCTGTAAAGTAGACGTCCTGCATTGGGAGCTGTGCTGTGCCATTTTGATTTATGTCAGGGAGAGAGCAGGCACAGTGGCAGCAATGCTACACACAAAACCCTGCTGATCAGCACCACAGAGTATGCTGAGGAACAGATGCTCAACGGCACTTCAGAACCTGCGCACCCTTTTTATACCTTCCGGGGATCCTTAACTACGTCCTCCACAATTAGCGCTGCCCCGACCCCCATGAAGCCCGGATGAGCACCTGCAGCTCACACACAGGTACAGTAATTCGCAGTGCCAACACGACAAGTCACAGGACAAACAGAAAACCCAAACGCATGCGAAGCAGCATGGTGTTACATGGCATTTCCAGGTCCACGCAGCAGCTACTTGCTCATACCCTTATTTAGTTATTGCATTCTCTAAAGATGCTCTAGAGAGGACATGCCTGCGCTTGTGCGGCAGTGCATGCCTAGGCGCTGCCCAATCGCCCATTCCCGCTCCATGCTGGGCAGCAGGCTGGACAGCCACGCCGCGCCACCCGAGCGCATCGACTTCAGCACCAGGTTCAGGGGCCGCCCCCGCTTGTCCACCAGCTCAAACACTGCCCCCTGTGCCCAGGAAATCGACCACATGATTCTGTCCTATGTCACGCATCAGGAGCGTTGTGAAATAATTTTCTGCAATATTTGGTGGTGAAGTGAACAAGTCCTTTTACAGTCTTTGCCTGTGTACCCCTGGTGATAGGGATGTGTTCTTATGCAGTCTCACTTGGATCCCCTCCCCAAGCATCTTCCCAACGAAGCAGGTCTCGGCGAGTTGGGCGCCCTCCTGCATGGGGAAGCCTGATGGCAACCTGACTGTGGCATCCCCTCGCTCTCCTCGGAACGAGGCAGTTGAGACTCTGTTGAATCTAGTGCCTGTCTCTTCGCTGCCCGTCTTTTCCATAATGGTTTTTAGCTTCCAAGAATCTAACGCGCGCAACTTGTAAACATGCTCGCCCTGCAATTTGTGGTGGGCATGCCCCGGCTGGAGGTCTATTTGTCCCGCAATCTTACAAAATGTTGCACAGGTATCGCTTGTAAACAAAGAACTAATGAAAACAAGCCCCCTATGTTGTAATATGTCTTTCTAAGACAACGTAATTTCTGGAAAATGTACGAATCTGAGACTGGCCAGCCCGGGCTCGGCAATGCCTTGCAAGTTGTGCCGATTGGGACCCTTGCATGTAATTGACACGATCACAGAAGATATATTTACATTAATAACGGAGCATCTTCTGCATAGAGAAGATGCCCGAACGAATTCATACAGCAGCTGTGAGTAGTGCAGGCACCCTGAGCCCTCATGAGCAAACCCCCACAGCTGTGTACAAACCCTGCCGGCACTGCCGCGGCATCATATATATATCATGTTCCTCTTCAGGTTCTATGGACTCACATGTTTAATCAGGGCCTGCCGCAATTTAAATTGAACACTGGGGTCAACACGCTTCTGCTCTGCTCCAAAAGCTGCCATTTGGGCCAGTGGTGCACGACAAGTTTAGGGTGAAGGGTCCTCGCGAGCTGACATTCTTCCCGGGCACAGCCGCGGGCCCTGTCTACGGCGGCTTCCGCTACGAAATCGAGGACGGCGCGCACGCCGCGCGTGTGGCCTTCCAGCCGCCGCACCAGGCCAGCGCCCGGCGGGCCGTAGCATCCGTAAACGGGGACACACCCATAAACGGGAACAGCACGGCGCAGGGAATATTCGTCTTAATGCCGTCTTGCACCGAACCTGCAATACGGTCGGGACACTCCATGCCAGCAGCAGGATCAGCGTCTGCCCCAGCTGGGGAGGCAGGATTTAGCGACCGGCAGGGGGCACCCAGTCTCTCTGCGTGTCAGCTCAGGAGCCACATGTAGGGTGGATAATACCACCGGTGTGCCGAGGCTACACAAATAGGGGTCCCAAGTTCGTTCCCTGTGCTGCCGCAGAGGCAGATATGCAGCCAGCTAGATCATCAGGCCATGTCAGCGATGTGGAATCCAGCCATCATAACTTTGAGTGCCTGGCAATTCACCCTGACAAGGAAATGGTCTTGCTGCAGTGAACTGCCTTGTTGGGGCAGGCATTGCAGTGCTGGTGGGCGCACACCCAGAACTGGACCCAAAATGGCTTCTTGCAGACATCGACAGAGTCCCAGCTGTAGCAGATGATTTAAAGCCCAACACAACACAGGGTGACGGTGGTATGTTAGATGTGCAAAGCGGATATGGTTTCAGCGGGAGGAGTGTGAGGGTGCAGCTAGAAAGGTGCAGGGCAGAACGAAGCTTGTTTTGGACAGTCCTACTGCAATCAGCAGGCCTGGGCTCTTATTGCAAGACTTACTATGACCACTGTCTGCGATCACTATGTCCGAAGTTGTTACGCTGATGAATGGGTTGGTCTAATGTTATCAACAAAGCTTAATTTAAAGTACAATATACCCTCCACATCACAGTACGCACACAAACACCCACCCACCCACAGACACACATACACGCTCAAGTGCATTTTTCACTTGCGCACAATCACCTCGTCACAACTTGACTGTCTGCAGGGTTCAGCTGCAACATACTGTTTAGTATGACACAACGCGCAATTGCAGACGTTTGTAGCCTGCAATATTGACCATGCCTCTAAATGCGTGCCGCAAGTGAGGCAAACTCTATTTGCATGTACTAGAGATGCAAAGGCCACGCATATAATGTACATGGACTTACACCGTTCAATGATCAGTTGTAACACTGCTACCTCTTCTTGTGCTCCTCGATGCGCCAATTACGATTGCTGCTGGCTGGCTGAAAAGTATCAGCGGATCACCTTCATTGATGCCAGGCGCTCTGCCAATGAGCTGTGCTCCACAGAGTGGGGCGGGCCATCCCTGCCATGTGCTTTGTACCACTCAGGACGCCGCACCATTGCTAACATGGCTGCACTGTACGCCTCCTCCAATTCAGCAGAAAAATATTGACTCTTTGAAGGGGCTCCTCCCGCTGCCACACCTTGCTCTTTGAGCCAGCCCCGTGTCTCATGCCTGTGATGCTCTTGCTCTGCCACCTCCTCATCATGCTGCCTCAGTGCCTCCTTGATCACCTCCAACATGGTTGAGCTCCCTGCAAAACCAGGTTTGCACATGGCATAACTCAAATATAAAAGGTGGCCCGACAACGAGGGCGTTGTTGATGGTGCTCTGCTCCGCAGCAGAAGCCTCCTCTGTCAAGAAATAGATCATTTAACAATGATTCGCCAACCGCAGCTGAATGTAGATTGGAATGGAATGCGTCTGCCCAAGCAAACTCACCTGCAGGAGCACGCCGGAACGTATATTCACCGTCTGACACGGGATCGTCAAAGTTCTCCCCAATAAATCCATCTAGGCCTTCGATATCTCCTCTTCCCCAGCCTTCATCTTTTGCGGCAACGTGCATGTCACTGCCACGGGTGCGGCGTGGAAAGAAAATGCGTTTCGCTGGGTCGCTAGCACATTCAAGCGTAATCTTGGGTGCCATGTTACGGGGAACAAGCACCTTGCAATTTTTGACCCGAATAATTCATTCTGTTCTTATGCCCATCGAATCTGGTACAATTGAGTAACAAGTAGTACTGGAGACAGCAATCCTGCAAGTGTCGGGGCACTCATCAAAGAAAATGGAGCATTGCGAGCATCAAGACCGAAAGGGTTCGAGAGAAGGTTGAGACCATCTCTAGGCCGTCCTCTCAATGCAGCTGTAACTCATGCACCATGCATAACCTAATTATCAAACCCCCACATGTGTACAGCTGTGTACAAAACCCTTGCATTCCGCTCAAAACGGCTCGCTTCTCTTGTGCAAGCAGCTCTAACACAAAGGTGTGTCCCTAATGAAGGTATCACTATTAAATAATATGGGATCCAATCAAGTGTGCATGTTGTGAAAGTCTGCAACGCCTTAATCATGTGAATAGTTGACAAAACCGACACAATGGCTGGGGAGGTGAGAGTCAGCGGGGAAGTCAGAGATCTTACTAGAGTAGAGCGCATTGGAGCACATTCGCACATCCGAGGCCTGGGTCTTGACGATGCTTTGGAAGCAAGGAAGGTGTCCCAGGGCATGGTGGGCCAAGTCCAAGCCCGAAGGGTGCGCTTAGAATGTCCCTTCCTCATAGCTTCAACGTCTAAAGCTATAGCATATACACAAGTATGCATTTTACAGTCTGAAAGCTGCGATGGGAGCCCCGACAAGGTCTTTGTTGTGCAGGCAGCGGGGGTGATCTTGCAGATGATCAGGGAGGGCAGGATAGCTGGCAGGGGGGTGCTGCTGGCAGGGCAGCCTGGAACAGGAAAGACCGCCATTGCAATGGGTATGGCAAAGGCTTTGGGGGAGGAGACACCCTTCGCCATGATGGCTGCATCTGAGATCTTCTCCCTGGAGATGTCAAAGACAGAGGCGCTCACCCAGGTAGTCATTGCTTGTACTCAGTGGTATCACTCATTTCGGAAGCCTTTACTTGTGTCACATGCAGCAGCATGCAGCAAGCTCACAACTTCATTGTTTTGTGTGAACTTGCAGGCTTTTAGAAAAGCCATTGGTGTGCGGATAAAAGAGGAGACGGAGATCATTGAGGGGGAGGTGGTGGAGATTGAGATCGATCGGCCTGCTACTGGGAGCGTCTCAAAAATGGTGAAGAGTCTTACTCCTCCGTTTGGGAGGGACTGCCTTGTGCCAGTGATGCCTACCTGCATGTGGCACATGAATGCTCAATGCTGCATATCTTGTACATGTCCAAGGGCACAACTGCACTTTCCTCCTCTTCAAAGGCTTGCTGCATGTCTGCATTGACACACTGCGGTTGCTGCGACTGCCTAAGAGCATTTCACTCCCTGCCGTGACAGGGGAAGCTCACAATGAAGACGACAGAGATGGAGACCATCTACGACCTGGGCTCAAAGATGATTGAGGCACTGACCAAGCAAAAAGTGCAGGCGGGCGATGTCATCGCCATTGACAAAGCCTCGGGCAAGATCACCAGGCTGGGCCGCTCCTTTGCGCGCTCCAGGGACTATGATGCTATGGGTGAGCTTCTCGCACCGCCGTTCGTGCATGCAACCCGTCAGCTGGGTGATCTTGTGTCCACTTGTCACCTGAATTCTGCATACGGTACACAGCTTCTAGAGGCATCAAAGCGGTTCCTGCTGAGCACCAATCCATCTCCTGAAAATCATGCACATAAGCTGCAGGTCTTTGACCACATGGGCATGTCCCTCACAACGACAACCCGTTACAGGAGGATTTTAATGTCACCGCGTGCAGGCCTTTCTGGAGGAGCGGTGGTGAGCCCCATTCTGACTGCTGTGCAGGCCCGACGACAAAGTTTGTGCAGTGCCCAGAGGGGGAGCTGCAGAAGCGGAAGGAGGTGGTGCACGTGGTCACACTGCACGAGATTGACGTCATCAACTCGCGCACACAGGTGCGCGCCGTAGCTGCGAATCATGTAGTCTGCCTTGATGGCGCCATATGTGTCCACCTGGCCGAGCCAGAAATTAACTGCAGATGGAGTGCGTACTGAAGCTCGTGCTTGAGCTGGCGTGTCTACATGCATATTTCCCTCTTTCATGAATAAGGCAGCAAACTCAGCAGTGCTGCTATTGGACTGGATGCCAAGGTGAGGCAGAGATCAGGCTGTGGGCAGGAAGATTGAGCATGCAGTCTTCTTGCACCCTTTACAAAGTGTCGAAGGTCTCACATCAGTGCTTATTTAAGGGAAATATGGACAAAAGGCCCCTGGTGATTGCAGGGGTTCCTGGCGCTGTTTGCGGGGGACACCGGGGAGATACGGTCCGAGGTGCGCGAGCAGATCGACTCCAAGATCGCAGAGTGGCGGGAGGAAGGCAAGGCTGACATCATCCCCGGCGTCCTCTTCATAGATGAGGTCAGCCCATACTCTTATTAGTACACAATCAAACGTTCCCGATGCCACTTGCATGCCTTTACTTTGCCGCTTGCTTATCGCGCGACAAATGCCTTCATCTCTTTGCATGTGCGGGTGTCGAAAACATCATGCGGGAAATGCATGCTCATTGCCTTGCATTAGGGGATTGCTGGGGCATTTTATGGTACAAAAAATGCATCCCTTAAAACTATATTGTTGTGTCCAGGTGCACATGCTGGACGTGGAATGCTTCAGTTTCCTGAACCGGGCGCTGGAGAATGATCTTGCACCCATCCTGGTGGTGGCCACAAACCGTGGTATCACCAAAATCCGCGGCACAAACTACAGGTCTGTCTCCAACTGTTTGTTCTTTATTCGTACAGACGGCACCACATGAGGTGATAGGCTGTGCTAGAGAGGTGTGCATGGTGCATGAAAGTAGGCCAAATTAGTGGAGAGGAATGTGGTGGCATTGATGACATCTTAGGCTCGTTGGCTGAGCAACCGCTGTGCTGAGACCAATCATTATCTTTCTCTCGTCTGAGCCTTGCCACATTCCACTCGTGCATTGTCGAAATGAAGCGCTAGGATTTAAAGAACTGTTAAAAATGCTCTGTTGCTTGAGGTCCTTATTGTAGAAGCAGTGGTGCATGACTCAGTTCAGAAGTGCATGGGGGCATTGATGACATTTTAGGCTCGTTGGCTGAGCAAACGCCATGCTGAGACCAATCATTATCTTTCTCTCGTCTGAGCCCCTAGTGTCCGCACTGTGCTCGCACTGCAATGCCTTCTTCCTGTGCAAAGTTATTGGGGTCCCAAAATGTCCGAATATGTTCTTTTTATACTTCATAACACACCTTGCTGTCCTGTGCTAAAAGCTGACAGGTTCATATGGGTGTTTGTGGCTGTGAAGGTCGCCCCATGGGATCCCCATTGACTTGCTGGATCGGCTGCTCATCATTTCCACGCAGCCTTACACAGAGAAAGAGCTGCACACCATCCTGGAGATCCGGGCCGAGGAAGAAGATGTGGAAATGACAGGTGCACTCCACTGCCCCGCACTCCATGCATCCCTTCCTCCTACAAGATTTGAGAATACCTAGCAACGTGGACAAGCTTCAGACGATGCAGCCTGCACACAAGCAGCGCAAGAAACAATGGTCACAAAAGCTATTTATGGATGTATGGGGTGACAAGTGTGGACTGACATGTGGCTGCTTTGTTGCGCAGAGGATGCGAAGGATCTGCTGACCAAGATTGGCGCGGAGACTTCCCTGCGATACGCCATCTACCTGATCACAGCTGCGTCCCTCGTCGCCACCAAGCGCAAAGCAGCGGCTGTAGAGGTGGGTCCTTGCGCAGATTGTTTGCACTCCTTTCTCACATTGAGTGTTGCATGGGGAGTAGCGCTTCCTGCATCACGAATTTGCTGCAATCTGCACGCAGATCCGGGCTTCCTTTTGTCGGTTTTGTGTTGTTCCACATCCATGCCTGGAGTTGAGGGCAGTCTGCAACTGTTGAGCCAGTGCTGCTTGGAATGTCTTGACAATGTTCATGACGTAATCTGTCCTCCTTCAATGACTTGTATGGTGCTGATACCCACACAGGTGGAGGACATTGGCCGAGCATATACACTGTTTGTGGATGTCAAGCGAAGCGCGCAGTTCATGATGGAGTACCAGGAGCAGTTCATGTTCAATGAGGTCCCCGAGATGGAGCCTGCAGAGGCTGACGGGGCTGCCATGGAGCAATGATGTACATGTAGTTTACTGTATACATGTCACATCACCTCCGTGGATATCCAATGGTCCCCTGGCCAGGTATGAGGTGGCGACCCGAGCATAAAGATCAAGGCTGCTGCAGCTGAGGCACTGGCTGTAAGGACCTTACAGCCTTACAGTAAGGTGCTCAGAATGGGAGTGGACCAGAACCCCTGTTGAAGATGACGTTTGCTTTAAAGCAGGCATTTCTTGCCATGATATCTTTGCTGAACGATTAAGCCTTCATGGTCTGAGTGATGACAGGACAACAAACGCATGAAACTTTTTTATTAGCCAAGATCGACAGTATTGATCACATGCTGCCTGCCTGATAAGAACGGTGGCCAATTTTAATTCCACATGTGTACACTGTCACCGTGTTCAAAGAGTTTTTGCAGTCGATATCCGCAAGTTACCCACTTACAGTATTCGTTGGCCTGTCAGTGCCCTAATGGTTCCTGAGCAATGCACAAATTCCAAAAAGGTATACTCAACGCAATATATTTGCCTCTATAAACAAGAGCAAGCCTATTTTTACAAATTGGGACAATCCTAAGCTCACTTCTTGCGCGCCAAAACCTTTGCTGTTATGTCTGTCAAAGCTTGTCTGCACAATGAAGCATGCTCTGTTGCAGCAGGGGGCATGCTCGCCACCTGCACTCAGCATGAAAGCCACCATAGGTACCCCAGCTTGACTCCTTATTGATCCACCCCAGACGCAACGTGCAAACATCCGTAGGCAATAACAGAACAATGGAATCGGACACCACATCCGCAAAAGAAATTGAGCAGGCATGCCAGCAGTCTCCACAACACGGTGTGTAAGCCAACCATGTGCTGATCAGCAATCACACGGGCAAGACATCAGCAAGGCCATGATGAGTGTCCCATCATGGAAAAATTGGCGCAACTCACCGCTTGTGCAGCGAGCGCAGCGTGCTCAGCGGCCAAGTCGCGCGCTCGCTGGATGCCCTGAGAGTCGAACACTAACCGCTGCGCGAGCTCCACATCCCCCTCGCTCTTAAACTTCCGCAGCACCAGTTGCCGCAGCTGCAGGCGCAAGCACACAAAGGAATCAGCCCAAATCCATGTGCGCCAACGTTTCAACGAGCTGCATGTGCTGCTGTCATGAGCAGGACACTGCGCATACTGGCAATGACTACTTTGGGCCACACACTGACTCTGCACCTCATTTACACACGGCCCAAGTTATTGCAGACATGCTTCGATTTGGTAGTGGTGCAGGAGCACAGCAGGCACGTCATTCAGGCTCACGCCTCAGATAGAGGACTTTTCGTAACTGTCTCTCAGAGAGTGCAAAGAATGTGTAGACAGGGGCTCAGACTTTCTTTTTATGAGGGAGCAATCCACCTGCGGATGCTCCTCAGCTGCGAAGATTACTGGCGCGGTCGCAAGGCCGCTGCGCAGGTCGTTAAGGGCGGGTTTTCCCAGCTGCAGCGTGTTGCCAGTGAAGTCCAGAATGTCGTCCACAAACTGCAGACGCAGAACTGTGACATTCAGCTCACTGTATATGTCATTTTAGAGTTTCAGCAGCTGCAGCATCTCCTCGGTGGCGATCACACATCCTCCCAGCTGCAGGGAAGCGCTTGGAAGCATCTGCATACTGCAGACCTCAGGGGGTGAAAAATACAAAAGCCATGGCTCTTGATTGTTTTTCACCTTTCAGGATATAGTCAACATGGCCTGCCATGGCTCTCCAGTGTTTCACCCTTTGGGATACAGTCAATTGGGCCTCCCTTGGCATTTAACTCTTTTCTGACATTCAAGATGCAATCGAGAGGGCTGCTGACAGGACACGAAGTCAATGCAATGGTCACCGCCAGGAAGCAAAGTTCAAGCACTGATGAAAGTTTCTTCCCCCAGAGCAGACCTGGAAGGCGAGTCCCAGGTGGCGGCCGTACTGCCAGGCCAGCTCTGAGACGTCGGTGGGCTGGCCGCCCAGGATGGCAACGGCCTTGCTGCTGTTGGCCATGAGCGAGGCCGTCTTGTGGAAGGTCTTGCGCGCATAGTGGTCCAACGACAGCAGGTCCTCATCCGTCGATGTCATCTGCGCACATGCCACCACATGCCTTAGTAAGCCACCGCATGCCACTGTTGACCAATTCACCCTTTGCATGCCCTGGGTTAAGATGCTCAACACCATTTTCAAGCTTCACACCATAGGCATGTACCAGCGCAGAATTTGAACATTTGGCTTTGCTGGAGGACATGACGAGCACAAAGAAACACTCTAAACAGCCACTATGCTTGTGAGAGCTCAGCCACTGTGCTCTTACAGGCAGACACAAGGCAGGCACAAATCCAACCGTAGACATGCAGATCTAGCACCATCATGAAAGGATTATTTGCTTGCATGATGACAGCTCTGACTTCTTGAACCTCCCCATTTGGCAGCGCATGCAAAGATTACAGCAGCACTCATCAAGAGGAGCCTCGCATCCATGCATTATTACCGGTAAGATACAAGGAATTTCAGTCAGGTGCAGAGCCCCACCTGCAGGATCTCGCCGGTGACTAAGTCCTCGATGACCTGGCTCAGAAGCTGGATGACATCGCTGTTGCGCAGGGCCGCCAGTGACACACTCGCGCGCGCTAGGAGGAAGTCGCCCGCCAGGATGGCAATCTTGTTGCCAAACACGCTGTTCAGCGCTCGCAGCCCCCGCCGCACCTCTGCACAATGCAACATTCACCCTTGAGGGCTTGCTTCACCTACACGGGGCACAACCTTTCCTATCTCCAGCTGTACCTAGCACACACGTAGCATGTGCCCGCATGTCTTGAATAGCATGTCAGGTCATGTGAAAAATCTTGTGGAAAGTACTCGAAGGCTGATTTGAGGTCATCTGTATAAGAGCGATTGCAAGGAGAGTAGGAGGTTGAGACCATGCTCTTTGTATGTAAATGCTGACCTGCATTGTCGATGACGTCATCATGCAGCAGGCTTGCCACATGGATCATCTCGGTGATCTCTGCTATCCTCTGCTGCCGCCTCCGCTCCTGCACGCAAGATGCTTCGTCAACACCGATTCAGAACCGCAGCTGAATCCTCATAACTTCCGATATGTATGAAATGGTACAACCAAACTTCAGCAAGCTTTAAATACATGCCAGCAAGGATCCATTCAAGTGGGAAACATGTGGCATTCGTACTGACCTCGCTGGGGTGCACATTGGGCGGCCTGTCATCGACAGTAAGGAAGTCTGGGCTGGGCACGTAAGCAGACAAGGAGGAAGCCATCAGCAGCAGCATTGTCGGCCGGAGCCGCTTTCCCTCCGCGCCAATCTGAACACAACCCAGTTTTTGTTCAATACTTAACACAGCAGGGCTACCTCCCCTTCACAGCTCCTGCTCTCCATGAGGCATGTGAGGCATAGTAAGTAGAAAGAAGTCCTACATGCCTGCACGAGCCAGCATAGCATGCTAAGACACCGAGTCGTGCACGTACATACTATAGAATACATGGCTGGGCAGGAATACCTTAAAGAAGTACTCGGCTGCACTTCGCAGAGTGGGGATGCCGGTAAAAACGGAACGCCGCAGGCGCTCAGAGACGGATTCAATCTCCTCTTTCACCAATGAAAACGGGTCGACTGGCTGAGCTCTGTACAGACTTTCCAATCCCTGCAAGCTCACAATTGACACTCGCTGCTAGAAGAGCCACTGGCTGTGTTCTGTGTCAAATGACCTCCCACAATTGTCAAAACTGCTCTAGTGACTCAGAAGAGTAAGATCAAGAGGCAAAGCATTCAGCAAGCTTGTGCGCAGGACAAGCAAATGTATGCAGTAATGAAGCCCACCTGTGTAAGAATAGAGGAATGCGCATGGCTGCCAGCAAAATCTCTGGATTGCTGCTGCTGTCTGCTCTCTCTGCAGTGGCCTTGGGCCAACTGAAGCAATGGCCCTGGATCTGGCGCCCACAAGAGGGCAGGTCCAGCCCGTAATGCCTCTGTGGAAGCACATCAGCGTAGTTACACTGAGACATTAGCCTCAAAGCTTGTCACACTGAAGCACATGTGGCTGTCACGGTGTTCTGCATTCTTCAATCCTTGGCATGCTGGGCCAGATTGATTCCCAGAACTTCACTTCTGGACAAGATATTCCCATAGTCATTCAAAGGGATGATGAAGAGATGTTCGGTCGGCTACAACAGAAGGACAAAAGGCACTTGCTCACCTTCTTGCGAAGATCGGGCGGAGCACGATCTGATCAGCGATGCAGACGTAAGACTAGCTCTTCTCATCTACAAATAGCTGAGGGTACTCAATGTATAGAACACCCTGATACAAGGATGTAATTCCGCTACTAGTGCAGCAAACCCACGAAACACGCCGATCTGAACCTTACAAGGATCAGCAGAAGCTCTCACTGGCAATAATGCTTGCTCTAAGTCGAGAGATATTCCAGTTTTCTCCATTTCTGAGCTGCTAGGTGCAAGTAATCAGGCATCAGGTAATGATGAGTCACACCGGCAAAGGTGCCAAATTAAGCGACCGCAGACCACCAAATTGGCCAGGGCGGCTGCTGGGCAAGGCAATCGCTGCAGCCAATTCCTGGGCACATCGAGACCGACAATCCAAGGTGCTTATTCTGAAGTTGAGCGTATGCATTAGCTTATGGAGCTAGCTTGCTTCTTGTGCTAAAAGCGAGCAACAGGATTGCTATGCCTTTATCATTTGAGAATGTTTTGATTGTGATGTGCAGATCATGGCTGACCGTGGTCCACCCCGCGGTGACCGTGGCGATCGTGGAGACAGAGGGCGCGGCCGTGGCCCCCGCAGGCCTCGTGGCAGGAAGGATGAGGAGGAGAAGTGGGTGCCCTGCACCAAGCTTGGCCGTCTCGTACAGCAGGTGCTCCCCTCATCCAGATGAATAGGATCAATTGGTCGTATCAAATTCATTCACTTTGATCAGGATTGCAAAGTCCTGGAAGTGGTCCTGAACAGAATTGTCTCGATCCAAACCTTTGTGGTTGATTCCTAAGAAGAAAACGCAGGAAAATGTTATGAGGCCCAGGAGGTAGATGTATGCAATGGTGTAAATGTGCCCGTTTTGTTCCACAGGGCAAGATCAAGAGTCTGGAGCAGATCTTCCTCTTCTCCCTGCCAGTGAAGGAGTACCAGATTGTGGAGAACTTCCTGGGCTCAGCGCTCAAGGACGAGGTCATGAAGATCATGCCCGTGCAGAAGCAGACCCGTGCTGGACAAAGAACGCGCTTCAAGGTGCGGAGCAGCCGAATTGCAGGAATCAATTTGGTACAAGCTGGACATCTAGGGGAGCTTGCACCGGGGCATTTGCGGTGTGGTATTGGATTCAATGGAGTTCTGCATAGCGGCATTGCTGAGAGTGTAGTGCTGGTGGCTGCAGGCGTTCGTTGTGGTGGGTGACCACAATGGACACGTGGGTCTGGGAGTGAAGTGCGCCAAGGAGGTGAGCAGCTCTGTCTACTGCTGTGATGGGCGACAGCCAAGTAGAGTATAATTATAGGCAGGACTCCTTGGAGATCATATAAGTGTAGCGGTGTGGGCCGCCGTTGCTTTGAGCAGTGTGATCTGGCCATGCCTTGGACGCAAGGCAGTCCTCGCATACCTCTACTGATGCCGCAGAAAATTAGCCAAGAATATTGCAAGGAGAGGCAGTGCTAGAGCAGTGTTTTGATGTAACTGAATGCATGGCTTCAATCACAGAATATTGTTCTCAGCGGAGTACCGGTCTGAGCGGTTGTTGCTTATGGTGACAGGTGGCGACTGCCATCCGCGGCGCCATCATCCAGGCCAAGATGTCTGTGGTGCCCGTCAGGCGTGGCTACTGGGGTAACAAGATCGGCAAGCCCCACACAGTCCCTACCAAGGTGCGCTCCCACAAAGGCTTCTTCAGTATGACCAGCACCTGAACCTGCATTGCTCAAGCCTAAGCACCAACCGCTCAAGGAGATCTTGTGTGGCTCATTGCTGCAGTGCAGTGCTTGCATCCCAAACTGCTGGACTGCCTTGTTGATACCAACAAGGCAGGGCAGCACAGAGCCAGCATTCATTAGTCATGTTACCGACTGCAAAAGGACGGGATGCCTTGTGGGGTTGAGACTTGTACAAGGTGGGGTATGTAGCTTGAACGGGTGGCTTGCTTGTGTCGCAGGTGACTGGCAAGTGCGGGTCCGTGTCTGTGCGGCTGATCCCTGCCCCCCGTGGTGCCGGTATTGTGGCCGCTCGCACGCCCAAGAAGGTGCTGCAGATGGCTGGTATTGAGGACTGCTACACCTCCGCCACCGGCTCCACCAAGACCCTTGGCAACTTTGTCAAGGTGGGGCCCTTTTCCTGCTGTCAAGACATTCTTTCTTGCTGATGCGTAGCTGCATTGTGGCGGCATTGTTGACACTTTAGGCTCGTTGGCTGAGCAACTGCTGTGCTGAGAACAATCATTATCTTTCTCTCGTCTGAGCCTTGCCACATTCAGCTCTCTAGAATTTCATGTGTGCAGAGCTTATCAACGTCTATCTCAGAAGGCTTGTGCCAGAGGATAATACTTGTTAGAGCAGTGATGTTGGACTCATTTTGGAGGTGCATGGGGGTAGTGAAGACATTTTAGGCTTGTTGGCTGAGCAATCTCAACGTCTGATGTCTTTCCTTGACACAGGCGACCTTCTACGCGCTGCGTGCGACCTACGGGTACCTGTCCCCCGAGCTGTGGACCGCAACCCGCTACACCAAGTCGCCCATGCAGGAGTTCACTGACTTCCTGGCCAAGCCCACCGTGGGAGACATCCCCCGCGCGCCACCCGTGACCACCTACTGAGCGCCTGCTGACTAGGATGCACGCCTGATTAGGACGCGTGCCTTCTGCCTGTTCGGGAGTTGTTCCCTTTGGGACACGTGCTGTTTGGGTGGGACCAGACTGTGCGCCTGGTCGGGAAGGAGACTGCTTTTGTGAGGGTGAATCACTATCAGGGCGAGAGGTGGCTCTGGCATGGTGCCCAGGCAGCTCTGTCTGGGCAGGAGATTGTTTGAGTGGGGCTGCTTGGATGTTCTCTTGGTGATTGTGGGGTAGGCCAGGATCATCAGGTAGTTGTTCATGCGGCATTCCAGAGATGGCTTAGGACCTGAGAGCTTGCTGACCCAGTCGGCTCAGGAACAAGTGTTATGCAAAGTCACCTGATGCGCCAGGGTGTCTCTACGCCTGAATGCAGCCTGCGCTATATTGAGTTTGATAGCACGGCAATGCTAAGCTTTCAACATGTCGTGGGTGATCTTCTGATCGTGAGCGTGTTCTTCGCTTGACCAGGAGGTCGTGTAAAACAGTCTTGACATCACTGGCGACCTCTGCCACTGACATGGCGTGCACATGCATATGCAGCAACTTATCGCAATTCAACCACTGGGCCTTTGTAAAAACCCACGGTGCCCGAGACACTTCAGGGAGGTTCGGGTTTTGGAGGTGGGAGTTTGTTGTTCGTTTCAGTGTGTGCCTGGCTTGAGAAGAGAGGAGTGTTCGAATTAGTTTGAAGTGGATTGCTACTTGAGGTGTATCGCCAGGCCCCGCATGAAGACTCGCTCAAAGGGCAAGGCACCAGAGATATTTGAGCAAGACAGTCAGCTTGTTCGTAAAGCCCCTACACGCGCCCGCAAGCTTTTGACTCGTGGCACTGAAAGTATTGTGGTTCGTAATATTGCAACGATAGCAGTGTAGCTGAAAAGTAGCTATTAAGTTAAGTTACTGACGGAAATTGCAACTGACACAGTAGGGAGCAGGCTCCTTCAACATATCAGGAGAAAGTTGAGGAGCTGATCAGTATTATTCCTGAAACAGAAGCGCTCCTGAAAGCACCAATGAAGGAAATGGAAAAGATGGAACACACCATGTAAGTGTGCTTGAAGCCATCAGTTACATAGGAAACACACAGCCATGACAAATTCGTGTTCTGCTTTCTGCTTGTGCTGAGCTTGGCTGCCTAAAGCCTTCAAATGCCTTGAATAGGTCATTGGTCGAGAAACGGGCTGCAGAAGGAGCTTTCGAACACTGCAAGCAAACTGAGATCTGAATTTACAAGGATGCGAGGCTCCATTTAACGCGACCCCAAGAATTATATTCCATTCAGACGTTCGTGCATTGATCTGTTGTCAACAGCATCCTTCTAAGGATATTCTGTCCTTTGCCTGAAAGTTTCAGTTGAATTTAATTGCAAGAGTCGAACGGTAAAAGGACAGGGTACTAATCTTATAAGTTATACCAGGATTTAGGGTTCCAACAATGGCAACTAGTAGCCATCGAGGGCATGCCGACGACCAAGGGTGACCTTCACAGCCACTTGAGCTGGTGTGCATAGGCTTCCAGGTCAGACTTGCTGGGGCTGAGCTGACTGGAGCTGTGCGCTGATGAGAGGCGCTGCATGAAAGCTGGCAGAGGGATTGTCAGGGGCGAGAACGTGCAGTCCGCCAGCTCCTTCTCCTGCGCAGCGGCATTTAGCACCCCTTGAGTGCATGCATGTTACGAAGTAAAGCTGTGGATGCACTTTGTCTCTTTTGTTGCCTCTTGAAAATGTCTCAATGAAGCTCGGCAAAGTAACCACTCAATTGTATTGAGTATTGCCCCAAGCAGAGGGCCCACCCACCGCATGCGTCAGCCTCTTCTATCTTACATTACGATTGATGGGGACTTGAGTGAAAGCATTGGCACTTCAAGCACGTGTTGATCCATGCATTGAATGCGTTCCCGTCGGAAAGTGACTCATGATTATCATTAAGGAATGACTTCCCCGCACCTTCCGTTCCTCGGCCGCCGCCCGCCGGGCAGCTTCCAGGCGACGCCGCTGCGCCTCCTCGTGCGCCAGGTAAGCGCTAGGGTTGGCCAGGTCCAGCAGGGGCCGCGAGTTGATGGAGTAGCAGGGGTTGATGCTCGGCGCGAAGGTCAGCTGCACCTCCTCTGCTGCTAGCCTCCCCAGCCGCAGCTGCTCCTGTCACCAGACACCATGCGCATCTTATGATCATAATCCTCTTGCATTCCCACGATCTTCCTCTCTTAACCGCTGGAAGCCTTAGGAAAAGCAGTGACTGTCAGCATGTCTGCAGCCGTCTTGGCCTCGCCTGGAGCATGTCCCTGGCTGCCAACAACAGAGCATGACATGGAAGACAGCACACTGTTCCCATTTGTCAAACAGAAAACACTCTACCAGTGCCCCGGCATGTTTGTGCAAGACAGGGTTCCATTTGGATCCAAATCTGGAAGATGACTGGCCTGGAGCAGAGTAGCAAGTTGGAAAATTGACTGTAGGGGGTGGGTGTCGACATGCAGTTGCGTGTGCTGAAAGCTGTAGAGCAAAACGAAAGAGTGGATGCAATTGAAAGGCAGATCCAGGGAGGATGGTACCAGTGTGCGCTCCCGCTGCAGCCGGCCACCTTCATGCAGCTCCTGCACGGAGCGGGGCTTCTTCCTTTGCGCGCGGCGAGTGATCTTGGGCCGGAAAGTCTCGTCCAGGGACCAGGTCTGCGTCAGGGGACCTCCCCTGCCGCCATTCTCCTTGCCGGCCCTCTGCAGGGAGCCCTTCCTCTCGACCTGCGCACATTGAACGCTCGCATGCACATTGAGACCGCTGCTGAAGAGGCACAGCATGGCAAAAGTGTGCCTCTCACTTTTGAAGCCATCTTCACAGCTACAGTTTGACAGGTGCTGTACTTGGCTAAAAGACGTTTGCAAATGTAGTAAAGCCAGCTGGCTTGCAGATGCTGGGCCGGAAAGTTTCACATTAATCAAAATTCAAAGTCCCAAGGAGCGCGTGTCACACAAAAACTGCCACATGCAAGGTCGGATCTGGAGGTACGCAGCACGTTTCAGGCTAATGGCGGCATGGCAACCCTGCAAGGAAAGTAAAGAGACTTGCCTTGACACTCTTCCACTGGCGCAGCAGCGACCTGCTGCCGGGCGAGATGCCGATGGTCTTGCCCAGCCGCCGCGCCGTCTGCACGCGCGTTGCCTCCACCTTCCTCGATCGCTCCTGCTTGACAGCACGTCAAAGGAACCTCAATCACTGGCACAGCTGCAGCACTCTCTGACAAAATTGCGTAGATATGACTGCGCAGGCTAGGTTAAGCTGCTCAACTCGCGCGCAAGCTTGATCTGCTGCACCAGCGGCTGAGGGGTGCGTCCGTGAGTTTTTTCAAGCAGAAGCAAGTTGGCAAAAGCACTCCAGCAGCGCACAGCAAGCTTGCCGAAAAGCTTCCAGTGCTGGTTGTCATAAGGAAAGGCCATCACCTCCACGAAGGCCTTCTGTCGCTGCAGAAACTCTTCAAAGTCCAGATCAGGCGTCAGGCCGCCGGTCGGCCCCTGCAGCTGCCAGGACAGCTTCTCTCCACCTTCCACGCCCGATTTGGCCGCTTCCTTTGTGTCTGCCTCGTCTGCAACGGCTCCCCCTCCCAGCGCCAGCTGCGCCAGGCTGTCAGCGATGGCGGGCGCCTGTTCTGGCGCATCTGCTGAGTCATCGTCAGGCTGGCGCTCATTGCCTGCCCCTGCCAGTTGCAGCAGCGCCGGAACCTGATCAGCCGTCAGGCTAGCGCGGCGCAGAAACCTGCAACAGCACAAAGTTGTACACTTTCAAATCTCAGGTACAGCAGGCCGTGGCAATGCATCTTTTCAGATGACCTTGCATCAATGAGGCTCTGGTAATGAGCACCCCAGCACAGACTCGGGCTCTCATTCACAAGGTCCAATCATGGCACCAAAGCTTGCCAAGGACGCAATTACTAATCAGCACTGCCACTCGTATTGTCCAGGACTTTCAGCTAGAAGGGAGGAGGGGAACATGCATGGCATTGGTGTCTCTCCAGACCTAGATCTGGCAGACACCCACAAGAAGGGTGCATGTTTGCATGCCGAATTTGCTGACCTGTTGAGGGCTTCGTCAGTGCTGATGCTGGCGTGCTGGTGGTTTTGCCTCCCGGCCAGCGTCCCCCGCTGGCGCCCATGCAAGCTGTGGGAGCGGGGGGCCTGCGCTGCCGAGCGGCTGCGCCACAGCGTCTTGGGTTTGAATGTGCACTCCCTCATCAGCTCCTGTGCATGCGTGCCAGCGCTCTGTTTCAGCTCTCAGAGGCTGTTCCTCAACGCAGTAATGATGTCACCAATCACTGCTAAACAATTTTGCTTCAGTCATGCCCCTTGGCCATGACAGCACCTCCTGACTATGATTAAAATTGCCTGAGACACACTGATTTGACTTTGTCATACCAAACGTCATCTATAAATTGATCTTGTTCAGGAATGGCAGGCGGAAAGAAAAGTGACAATGCAGTGCAGGTGGGGGTGGATATGAAAACCTGGTAGGCGGGGTTGCGGCGGCGGGGGGAGATGCTGCGAGTGCGGATGAGGGTGACCCGCGTCTCGGCTCCTGCCCCGTAAACGGAACGCGGCAGGCTACGGGCCCTGGGAGCAGCCGCCCTCATCTGCTCCAACTCCTCCTTCAGGCCACACCATGCGTTATGTCATTTTGACTCATGAATCCTCCTATTCATTTGAGGTGTTCAAGTGAAAGGGACGCAGATATGCCAGTGTTACAAGGAAAGAACATTCATGTATGCAAGGCTTCAGGACGGTCCCATCTCTTTTGCGAGCCTAGAGCTGCTAGCAGAAATTCTGGGGCTACTTTGAGTCTGTTCTGTTCTTGGTAGCAGGCGCCAAGGCATCGCCCAAGAGGGCTGCACAGCCCTCACATGTGTGCTATCTTGGCTGCAGCAGAGCACATATGCGCGCCTTGCTGCCACTAGAAACTTTTGAGGTAAGCCGGGCTTCACCTGGATAATCAGCTGCGCAGCAGTTCTCTGGCGTTGGAGGGACTTCAGAGCCTCCGCATACATTCGCTCCCCTGCCTTGATGCTGGCATCTTCTCTTGGTGTCTCAAAATCCCCTGAAGCAGCGTCCTTCCTGCTGCTGCCTGCTGTCTTTCTGAGTTGCCTGTCTGACGGCTTCACCTCAGAACCTGCACGATGTGTAGGGCTTCTAATACTGGGGTCCGGAGAGGGGCTGCGGAACGGGTCGCCGAACGACTGTAGTGAAGAAGTGCTGCGTTGGTCTGCAGGCCTGGGCGTCCTTGGAGGCTTGCTTTTCCCTGCATGCTTAAAAAGTGGCTATAAGATTGAGAAAGCAGCTGCCTGTGCCAGTCTAATCTTAGCATCCCTTAAGACTGCCCTGTGACAACAGCAGCCTGAAGATGCTTGCAACTGCGATCACACCGTTAATTTTGAGGCAGCTTGAGCTTGTGCAGAGAAGCGCAGGAGCAACACCTGGAAATTGTTTCCCTTGAAATTGTTTCCAGGGCGAGAAAACAGCGGCACCAACATCTGGGCTAAGATTATCCTTTTTCTGAATGGACAGACAATGCTGCATCAAGCTGTGTGCACACCTTGAGCAGTCACTGGCTTGGGTGCATCGTTTGCGGGTGCAGCCCATGACAGCTGTCCTTTGAGCAGTGCATCGTTTCTGGCGCGATTAGTGCGAGGGGTGAAGCTGCACTCTGCCTCCTCAGCCGCCTGCCGCTGCGCCCTCACCGCCTCGTGCCTGCGCGCATTTCGATTCAGTCTCTCTGGGAAATCTACAAGCGCGGCCGCATTCATTTGGCGAAAGCCTGTTGTGGCATGCCTTCCCACCTTCAGCACACCAGCGGCTGCATGCAGTCTGCGCCAGAGGGATGTCGGCTTGTTTACGGACTTGAAAATTCTCCAGACACAACACCTAGCGACAGCGGCAGCTGCCAGGCAGCTGCAGCACTGCTTGCTGTTCTTTGTAGGCCCATCTTCCATTCCCTTAGGGAATTCTCCTGGGCTGACCTCCGCATGCATGAGACTTGCGGGTGCAAGTGTTGTCGATGCAATACTGCCGGGTCTCAGGGTATATTACCTGCGAGACGCGCGCTCCCGAGCGGCCACGGCACGCGCGTACATCGCCCTGGCGGCGTCCTCAGGCGTGGGGCCACCACGGAACTGCAGGGGTGGCTGCCGGGGGGACCTAGTGGCCTCCGTGTACTCGTAGGGCCCCCCGCCGAGGGGCCCCGATGCACCTCCCTGCCTGATAGCTGCTGGTCCTGACAGCACAGACAAACTCTTTAGCCTCATCCTCGCTACTTAATATAGAAATAATCCAGGAATTTTAACAACCGAAAGCTTGGAACGCCTTTGGACACCTTGCATGCCAATTCTGCTGCCCATACTACGCAGCATGGGTGCGTCAGGGGTTAGTCCAGTTGGTGACATAGGATAATGTCATTCCTACTCCTCCGGCAATGTTAGTGGGTGTTTCTGATGATGTGAGGGGGTTGGGGATCACTTGTGACGCCAGCAGGCGCGGCTGCGGGCACAGCAGTGCCCCGTCCGTTGTAGAAGGTGTGTCCGTTAGACATCCCATTGACTGCGCCATTGATCAGCTGCGGCTCTGTTGCTCCACCGGCAATAGTGACAGCAGCGCCCAGCGCATCAGGTCCGCTAGCCTGGACCTCTGGCATGGAGCTTGCCCCATTGCTGTTTGCAGCAATGTGCCCCGCTAGCTGCATGCACAAACGTTTCCAGCCTCAGGCCTGTGAGGTACTGCTGGTGTTGCTTGTGAGAGCATGTTTACACAGCAGCAGCACATTGGAAAATGCGTGCATCGCACAACGTGTCACAACATGTGAAACTCCTAACAGCATCAGCAGCGTGCAGTGTGCCATGCAGACTTCTGATCAGGTCCAAGAAAGTTTTGGGAGATGCCTGGGAGAATGAGAGAGTACCTCTTGGGATGCGAGGAGGTGAGCCAAGACGGCAAACTTGTTGTCTTCTGCTGCAGAGGACTGCTGGACCCCTTTGGAGGGATGCCCGTCGATGACAGCCTCACGGAGCTGGCCGCTCAACGTTGACTGCGGCGTGCAGGAGGGTGCCCTTGTGCCTGCAGCAGCGCGCAAACCCGGGGTGTCCTGTCCCGCTGCCTGAAAGATGCCTTGACTGAGATGCGAGGTGACTGTTGTCCCATTCGCTGCGCTGTCAGCTTGCGCAACAGAGCGCTGCTGTTGAGGGGACTGGGGATCTTCGCTTGGAGCGGCATGCGTGCCCTCATTGAACAGCGGCCAAGCGTGGGAGGCCTCATATGGAGTGGAGGTCTCGTCAAGCCCGGCATTTTCTCCATTGGTGGCACTTGGGACAGCTGACGAAACAGCAGCAATGTTAGCCGTATTTCGATCGTTTCCATCGGCTGAGGTGGTGCGAGCTGCTTTGATGAGATCTGAAGCCCCATCGTCTGGCCTGCTGCGACGCCTGAAGCTGCCAATCGTCTTCATGGAGGCCAGCAGGCTGCCCGTCCACCGCTCTGTGCCCGTCACTGGAATGTACGCCGATGAAGAAGGACGTTGGCTATTAGGTCTGGGAGATCTGCAATCTTGTTTTGGCAGTAGATCAAGGACATCTTCACCGGTTTCCAGCTGGCCACCTGTTGTTCTTCGCTCGGCCATGGCCGGTATGTTTGCTATCAATCTGGTGCGTCTGCAACGTACAAGCTCACTAACCAGCGGGTTTTAATACTTGGAAACTTCCAAATCTATATCTACAGAATTGATACTACGTCTAGCAGCAGGAGTCCAACACTCCCTGCCATGGACTATATTTGTACACACCCGATAATAATCAGACGACAGATTGAACTGCTACCGCCTTTGCGTAGTATAGCTACCTGGTGAATAAAAAAATACTTTTACCAGGCAATGCTGCCCCTCAATCGTGTACCGTTGTGCGAGTTTCCGAGGAATCGAGGTTTCGGTATCGCAAGGTCCGTGATCGAACCCCTTTGGTTATACCAGACCCCTTGACAAAACCCTGGATTATCCAAGAAACGCCGTCGCGGGCCTGTGGATTACCATCATCTTTGAATCGTTCCGTGCTTGCAAACTGCATCGGGCCAAGCATTCCAGCAAGGGCGCATTTCAGGCTCTCGCACACCTGTGCTCCTTGCTGTGGCGTTGCTTGGCCGTTGACGCCCCGTGCCGGCTGTGACGAGTGCCCTGGGCTGAGCTGAGTTGGCACCGCCGGTGCAGTAGTGAATTGTGGGGCAACGATGGCTGCCCTTCGTACCGTTGAGGACGTGTTCGCGGACTACAGTGGCAGAAGGCAGGGCATCCTGACGGCCCTCACGGCAGAAGTGGAACGCTTCTACGCCGAGTGTGACCCCGATCGGGAGAACCTGTGCCTGTATGGAAACCCAGACAGCTCCTGGGAGGTGGATTTGCCGGCCGAGGAGGTGCCGCCGGAGATGCCGGAGCCCGCCTTGGGCATCAACTTTGCTCGGGACGGCATGCAGGTATGCGGGGCCTCCGTTCAGCTGTCCCTCTGCTTGCTTGAGCGGCGCTACAGGGCAGCTCTGCCTGGAGGGTTTGGTACCGACAATTGGCAGCCTTGAACTGAGCGGGCTGGCCTGCAATGCCGCAGAAGAAGGACTGGCTGTCGCTAGTGGCCGTGCACAGCGACACCTGGTTGCTGGCCGTGGCCTTCTACAACGGGGCGCGGCTGAACCGGGAAGGCAGGGAGCGGCTGTTTGAGCTCATCAACGAGCAGCCCACGTGCTACGAGGTGGTGTCCGGGCGGGCCAGCAGGGATGTGGCACGGCCAAAGAAAAGAGGAGCACCCGGCCAACCAGCCAGGCCCGCAGGCCTGGGTGCACCCGCCAAGAATCCGCGGCCGGTAATCTTCTCCCTTGATTTCGCTTTGCGCGGTGGCAGCTCCCTCCTGGGGCCTCCTGGTCCTCCTGCCTTGCCCCTGTTGTAGGCCTGTTTCCATTTTCTGAATGCCACGAGGTGTCTGCTAGGGACCCTTCACCCCACCCACGAGATTGCGTGGAGGGTGAAGAAGCCGGGGCTGGTTGTGATGCCAAATATGCCCTGCTGCGCAGATGCACCCCAGCGCAGCGGCCAGGAGGCACCGTGACGACGAAGACGACGAGGAGGACGAGGAGGAAGAAGAGGAGCTGCCGCCCAGGCTGACCGACAACGAGTACGCAGATGGGGAGGGCGACCCCTGCCCCAACTGTGGGCGGGTGTACAGGTGCTCGAACCCTCTGCCTCCTCTCGTTGTGCCCACGGCTGATCGGCCCAGGCTGGCATTCGGCCGGCCCGGACGCAGCTGGTCGGGATGGGGCAGTGATTGGGTGTCTGCTTTCGGAGTTGTGTCAGCGTCAGCCGAGGTGGCTTCGGCGTCTGCTGCCACCTGCTGCGTGTGTGTGTTTTCCGTGAGCGTTTCTAGTAGTCGGTGTGCTTCTACCATGAATGACGTATTTTTCTTGGGTAAGATGGTGCCGTGGCAGAGCTGCCCGTGCAATATTGGGGACATGCCTTCCCTGGGCGTGTTTGGAACAGTTGATCAGGCTCTGGTATGCAAAGACCGGTGCTAAACATGGCGGTTTGTGCTCGCTGCAGGACCGGCGAGTTTTGGATCGCTTGTGATTTCTGCGACACCTGGTACGACGGCAAGTGTGTGCAGGTGAGGCCTCTGCCATGGTTTTCAATTCACGTTGTCTCTTGTGATCCCTGTTGGAGCCTTGTCTTGCCTTCATGTGGGCTCGATCGCAGTGTGCCCAGGCTTCCGGAACTGTTGACGTTAGGGCAATAGATAGGCCTGGGGGATATCTGGCCCCAGCAGTCGTTGACGATGTGGTGCAGTACTCTCTGGTGTCTTACCTGTATGATGACGAGCCCTGCAACCTGATCGCCTGGGGCTGCTGTGCAGATGACGCCTCAGAAGGCCCAACGGATGGGCAAGTGGAGGTGCCCTGCCTGCGACAGGCGGCAGCAGGGCTGAGTTGGAGTTGGCATTGCACCCCCAAGTTATTCTTTCAGGGCCCCTTTTTCTGAGTCTTAGGCGGCAGGCTGGGGGCAGCTGTTGTATGTACACCATCCCAACTGGAGCTCACATTAAGACCGGGAGCATCCAGTCAGCGGACTTGATCCGCGTGCGCAGCTGATAGATTTCAATATTGCAGCTTGCCAGCTGGCTACAGCAGTGCTGCAGCAATGCAGCAGCCTCCAGAGATCAGCCGTCTGCTCGGTCATGTAGTTGTCCCTCCCTGGTTCACATCCATTAGGACGCTTTCTGCCTGGTCGTTCTTGTTCTGCTGCTGCTCATTGGCATGGCCCATTCACTTACGGGGAGTTGTATGACCTGCGGAGCCTTTTTTTCAGTGTGCTAAGGTGTCAGTGCCTGCGGCATAGGGGAGGGGTTGTGCGTTTCAGGGGCTTGCGCTCTTTGCAGGCAATATTACCTCGAAAGCGATGGCTTTGGCTGATGTGAGACTTTCTTATTCCAGGCAAGCATGCGGCTCTTGGGTGCCAGGGAGTATGCCCCAAGTACCAGATGGTTGCAGTAATTTAGACATTTTCAGACGTGTGCGTCTTAGATATTGTGCGACTATTTTAAAGGCACTGTTGCTCAAATGCGTGTGTTGCGGCACACAAGAGTGGCACCATTGCAACGTTTTGCTTGACTTTACAGTGCGACCCGCTTCAAGACTGTTTCTGCGGAGATCTGACGGCTTATGACTAAAAAGCAATATTGTAATATCCAGTCAGAGTGTACTGTGGACGTCATACAGTGGCAGGGCATTGGGGGGCGCACATCAATCATGCATGATTTATTATATCGTCCTCTTCATGCCAGTGTTTTCAAGCCTGTGTTGCTCCCGCGCGTGCGACCCAGCCTCGAGCATCTAATTCTAGAATTCTGCGCAGCTGCAAGAGCTTCTAGAACGTGCTCTGCTGTCTGTTGATGTGCTATACAGCTGCGTTTGTCCGCATGCTCTTGCGATCATCAGGTAGACAACCATGCATGCTTTTCTGCTGACAGGAGCATCATAATCCGGGTGAATTGATCCCAAAGATCTGGCAGTGGCTGTTGTTACACTTGATGTCAGGGAGCTGCAATACCAATATCCTGACCCATGGCCAAAGACCACAAATCACAAACTGCAGGCCTGTCATTCTATTAGCAACGCAGGCTGCTCGCACAAGTACTCAGGAATCCTTGTTCGCCACATAGAGAGTTCTTCAAGTGTGCTGTGGACGTGCACGGCAGTTCCAGTGCCAAGACTTTACACCCAAGTTCCTTATGCTTTCAGCAATGTTCTCTGAAAGTGCTCCGCAAGTGCAGCGCTGTGTAACCACGAACAGCTACCCAAGAGATTCTGCGGATCTGCCCCTTCTTCCCGCTCGATTTGTGCAAGGTTCCTCTTTATGTGTCCCTACTGTGCACTTGCCTCCCACGGCCGTCCCTTCTTTGGCGCCCAGTGCAGCAGCTCTTATCTGATTGGCTGCAGTACTCCAGCTCTTTTTCACACATTGCTGCACCAACGCGCCACAGATTTGGCTGTGAGCGCTCAGCAGGGCACGGCAGTCGCGCGGCAGCCAGCCAGCGCAGCTTCACGGCAGCTGCGGGCGGCGCCGTTGCATTGTCTATCCCTTGTACACCACCGGCATGCCTGCCACAAAGGAGTCCTGCGCACGCAATACAGCGCAGATCAGCTCAGTCTGTTGCACGCTGCAAACGATAAGCTCCCAGCAGCTGCAATCAGCGTCGGCCCTGCCTCTGCAGGGCTCCAGGGTTCCAAGAGGCTCCTACTTCTGCCGTTATCCCCGCATGTGAAGGCAGGCCTGCACAGATGCAGCTGGCTGCCACACATGAGCTGACCAGAGAGCTTGCATCACTGCAGCTGCCGCGCCTGCCAGTCCTGCTTGACTATTCTTGACATCATATCCTTGACATCACTTGATCTGCAGGCGCTCATAGGTTGCGCCAGGCCTGTCTTTTCCATGTGATCTGCTCCTCATGCGACAGCTTGCCCCAAAAACGGATGGCGCAACCAGGCTCCAGTGAGCTGAAGATGGACTTTCTCCAACAAATGTGGGCAGCGCATGCCTAGCTATACTTGGATGTTGCTGGCATCTCCAAACCAAGCTAGCCCCATCTACTACATCATTGTCTTCATGGCAAGGAAGGCTCATTCGGGTCCAAGGATCCAGAGGAGCCACTCCCTTGAGTCCCTTGACGGTTTATTTTATCCACCCCGAGGGGGTTTCCGGCGCGCGCGCGCACCTCGTGAGAGTTGTCGGTGAAGGCCTCTGCTAACACGCCATGGCAGACGGACACTGCATCCGGACGGGTGGATTGCGAGCATTCCCCTGGACAACTCGGCAACTCCCACAGGTTTTTACATCCGTTTTAGGGGTGTTTGGAGCGCGCACCTCCTGGAAGTTGTCGGTGAGCGGCTCAGCGAGGACTCCATTGAAGATGGACATGGGGTAGACGTCGCGCGTGTAGGGCAGGTCCGGCAGCAGCTTGGGCGTGAACATGAAACACTGGGGAGTCCCCTCCCGGCACGCAGCCTCCACCATCTGCACAAACACCTGGCGGGGCAGGTGACACGTCGGCATCAGTCATGACGCGGTCATAGCATCTTCTTCAGTCATGCTAACATCAGCGGGGCACAAGAGGGGATAGCTTGCATGGCACATCTGTACAGCCAGCCTCCACCATCTGCACAAACACCTGGCGGCAGGGGATGACACAACAATCTCAGTCGCGCTGATGTCAGCGGGGAACATAAGCAACCTGTGATACAGGGGTTTGAGCAGGAATTGCATGCCCTTGTTTCATGGACTTCTTTCGGTGCCCTGATGATGGCAGGGGTCAAATCTCTGCCAGCTGGTTGCAATGTAGCAGGCTGTCAATCTTCATTGTGATGCCCTGACAGCCTAGTGCGGTGATGGAAGAGGAAGACTAATCTGAAGAAACATGTGCAGCTCTCACGTTCTCAGTTCAGCAGCATCTCTATTATTACAACTAATATCACATGTTTTCCAGTCCTGAAGGACTAGGTACGTCAAGCAACACCTGGATTCCCTGTTTTATACCCTCTCTTTATTGAAGGCCATTGAAAAGTGGACCGAGGAGGGTCACCTTGCGCTCGTTGATCTGGTCCATGCCCTGGTTGATCTCGTCCACCACCCGGAAGGGGCACACCGTCACGTGCTGCGCGCAGAAACAGAACCAGTCTCAGCCACCGACAGCAGCAAACTTCTCAATCTCACCCCTCTGTCGGATATCCGGATCTGCAAGTTTAAGCACAGCCCGGTGGTGCAGCGGCCCATTGCCTGACATCTGTATCTCGCCAGAGCCGCCGATCCAGTCACAAGCAGAGGCCCGCAGCTGGGGAGTCCAGCTGCGCAAAAGGTCAATCGGGTGGCTGAGTGAGCGGGTGAGTCACCTGCAGGGCGATGATGTAGAGAATGGTGCAGACGGAGCGCTCGCCACCGGACTGCCGATTGGCCGTCAGCAGCTGCAGCTCCTCATCGTCCCTGTGAACAGCACACTGTCGTCAGAAGCTGCCAACATTACAACCTGTGCAAGCCTTTCCAAGAGCACCCACCCTGAGACCAAGCCACAAGCTGGTATTGTCCCCTTGAAAAGACAGTTTCAGACAGCACAATTGTGAGGCTCTCATGAGATGTAGATCCGTATCTTATGGAGGTTGTCCCTCCATTATCATGCTGTAGCCGCTTCATACATCACACTTCGGACTCGCTACATGTGGGTGCCAAGCAGAAGCCCGGTGGATGATGCTTCTCTTCCTCAAGATGCGTTTGTCTCTAAAAGTGCATTTGCTCTGATAAGGCTACACAACAGAAATAGAACCACTCATCTTCGCTGCCAGCGGTCTATACAGCTGCACAGGTCCTACTGCCGCACCTGAAGCGCACGCGGATGTGCACCGCGTACTTGTCAAAGTTGTTGCAGGCGTCAAAGCCGGCCTCGCAGCCGCAGAAGAGCGACACCTCGCCCGCACACCCCATGGACCGCAGGTTGCGCCCAAACTGCGCATTTATCACCCCCACCATGCGCTGCAGCTCCGGCAGCCACTGCGCCTGCGCAAGGCATTTAAGCGGATTGTCAGATGGCTGCTCAATCTATCGTGCGTACGTCAATCCATCCTGTGCCTGTTCAGGCGGCAGTCAAGGTACCAGTTGCCTATGCAGGCAGCCACTGTGCCTGATTGGGCAGGCAAGGAACTCAAAAGATAGCTATTCAGGCAAGGAGCACCTCCAGTGCGCACGCTCAGGCAGCGGTGAATCATGAAACTGCCCTGTCACTGAGTCAATAAATTAGGCTGCCAGAAATTTTTGAACCGACTTCTTGGTTCAAGCAGTCTGTCAAAGCTGGTCTGCAGCCGGCCCACAAGGGCAGATGAACCTGTTGAGACATGAGAATGAAAGCATGCAGACGTCTGGCAATTATGCGGTGCGTTGCAACGGAGGGTTGCCCACAATCCCTTTGCAGGTCTTAAAGACAGCGGTGCGAGACTCAAAGAGGTAGACTCAGGTGGAGGAGCCACCTTCTTGGCCTCGAGCGCGGCGGTGAGGCCCTGGAGCATATCGGTCTCCTTGCCCACGTCCTCTCGCAGTGTGCGGATGCGCGCCAACCGCTCCTCATACTCCTGCAGACGCCAAATTTGAGGTGATAGAGGGTTCTTCATCTTCCGGAGTTGTATTTATGTCTGAGAGTCACATGCCCCGACAAAGTCTTGCCTGCATGCTACTTACGGGATGCGGCTGTGCCAACAACTTGTAGTCTGGCGGACTCCTGCTGTCAGGCCTCCATTTCGGCGGACATAATGATATGACGGCCTTGGTGCAGCTCCCCGTCACAGCTCTGTTGCGAGCAGGCATGGTCCATGCAGCAGGCACATGCCGCTGTACCTCCGGTAACAACCTCCGCCAACATAGACTTCAAGAACCAGAGAACAGAGCATGGAGAAGTATAGTTTCCACACCTGCATTACGCGGGGGTTGGCGCATTGGATGGCGGCTGCCTGGCGGTGCAGGTCGTCCATCCGCGCGCGCAGCTCATCTCGATCCGCCGGCAGCGCCTGGAACTGCTCCCTTATCTCGTTCGTCAGCTCGCACGCATCGTTCGCTATCTTCTTGCGCCGCCTGCACACCACAACGGCAGCATATAGAAAATCGTTTTTCTCCTCAATATCCATGGCATTCACTAGAAAGATGTCCCAAAGAAGGTGAGCAGAACTGCCTGCCCTTGCATGCAACTTCTTGCAATCAACATTATCCTTCACATAACAGATCAAAGGTGAGGGGTAAGCATAGAGAGGATCTGTGCGCCATACATGCACTCCTTTTTGTCCAATTCCTTGCCGTGCTGCAGCTGCACCAGCAGATTCTCCAACTTCCGCTGGCGGTCGTTGCTGCCCTGGCTGCGATCACGTAGGGCCGCAATCTGAAGAATAACAACACAAGATCCTTCTCAGGAGGGCAGAATGTCGTAGTACTCATCTTAAAACCCGCAGTAAATTGCCAGAAACGGTGGATACTAAACCCTGTCTCCCAGACTATAAATCCTGTGTCCAGCTTCGGAAGGCTCTCAACAAGCTTGATCCAACGGAGCATGCCCTTTGTAGACTAGGTGTGAGAAAGATCTCAAATAGTTTGATTATAAAGTTTCCTGCACTGCCGGGGGTATGGGAATTTACAATGACCTTTCCTGCATTGCGTGCAAGGAACACCATGTAGATAGAGTGCACCATGCATCATGTGACGCCTGCAACTCAGGCCTTTCTCATACAAAGGCGCTCACTCCGCCTTCGCGTCTGCCTCTCCTTTTCTGGCACAGATGACAGTGTACCTCTTTTCCTGCATCAGCGCTAGTAATGAGGGTGACTCACCTGCGCTTGCAGCTCCAAAAGGTGCGCCTCGCTGCAGGCGTGCTGCGTCATGGCCATCCACTGCGCCTTCAGATCGACCGCCACCTTCTGCACCTGCGCGCAGCATGCAAGCATCCGCTCAGCATGTGCACGCGTCACAGCATCGTAGCTGGGAACTTGCTGCAGATCTGGCTGATGGCGAGAGCCATTGTGATCTGCATATGCCCTTGTATTCTCACAGCAGCTTCCAGTGCTTGACCAATTTCTTGCTAAGGTGAAGGCAGGGGATGCAGTTTGCAGGGTAAATAAGGCAACGCACCAGGTTGTGGCACTGGGTGTTGAAGCGGTCGATGTCGCGGCGCAGGCCCGGCTCTCGCGACAGCGGGTCCGGCTTCTTCTTAACGTCCGCCAGCAGCTTCTTCTTGCCGTTCAGCGAGCTCACCAACTTTAGGCGCCTGCGCCGCAGCATCGTTTAGCAGGCTCATGCCAGAGTCTCTCAAGACAATTGCAGTCCGTGTTGCGCTGTATCACCCCCTGTTGGTGCATGTTGGACAACCCCAATGCACTAAGAAAACGTGATATGACAAGGGCTGCCGGTAGGTCAGGTTTCTGCAACTGCGCAGTGAGCACCTCCCTATATCCCTGCTGCCTAGCTCAACAGATGACAGCCGTCTCCAACTAGAGGGCCCTGATATGGAAATGTGACATCCACTGCAGAGGGTCAGGTACACCTCTAGCAAAGCCTTGCAAATTGGGGTGTCCTGCTGTATCTCAACTTGAAGGAGGTAACGAGAGCCCATGATTAGCAGAGGCGCTTAGAGGAGTGCCATGCAGGGGACCCACTTGCGCTTGATGGTGTTGAAAGCGTCCTCCAGCTTTTTCAGCTCCCTCCTCTTCTCGGCCACCCTTGTTTCTGCCTCTCTCTTGCCAGTGTTGAGCGCATGCATCTCGCTCTTCATGGCATCCATCGCCTGTGCAGAAGCGACACAAATACAGGGAGTTCAGAGAAGCACCACAAAAATTAATCACACAACCAAATGCTGCGAGGAGCCCTATGGAACGAGCTGGGATTGTCATTGCGTTACGGTGTTTCATGTCATGCCTTAAAGTCTCCGTGATCTCTGGATCCCAGGGTCCTTGAATAACATGTTCATGTCGTGCCTTGATATCTTCGAGATCTCTGACTCCCAAGCTCCTTAGATATCATTATTTTGACGTGTGAAAAGCCACTCTATCACGTGTCCTCAGCAATCTTGCTTGCGATTGGGGCATCCTGAATGCAAGCTAAGAAGATGACGTGTGTTTGGACGCGGCAGCACTCACCTGCTGAGTCTCCCGGATGCTTTTGTCGATATTCGCGCGCTCGTCCTTGTCATCTCGCGCGCCTCCCAGCCAGTCGCACTGCTGCTTGATGGCTTTCACCTGCCATTTAAAGAATACTAAAACATTCAGAACTGGTCCCATGCAGCCTTGGTGGTTCCTTTCCAGAGACTTGATGGACATCCGTGGAAATTTCCAAGACCCTGGACCAGGATTTTCCACAATTGCTCTCCATGCGCAAGGCAGCAAAAGCAAGCAGAGCACCCAGCACTTAACGTGCACAAAACTCATAGAACAGATCTCATGAAGCTGAAGTAGAAAAAACATCCCTCTTTTGGCACAGTCTGCCCAGCTGACTTCACCTGAGGGATTGGTGACTGCAGTGCACACCTATCAGCGCAGGATCTGTCCTTTTTGTGAACCGTGATGTAGACTGGTTGGAATTCTCTCAAGGAAATGACCAGTCGAACAGGAGCAAGAGACAGATACGTCTCACCTGCTGGCTGCGCGCGGCTGAGTTGTAGAGACTGACGCGGATGCGGTGGTTGCTCTCCGGCGTGTACAGGTTTGTGACGGTGGCATTGGCGCGCAGGAATGCATCCACGTCTGTGCGCCTGTATAGGCAACATCGCCACCTCAGCGCCACCTCAGCATGCTTCCCAGACAATTCTTCAGCAGCCTTTGAGCCAGCTATCACATAGGGATCTTTGCAGACTCTGCACAGAACAAACGTGCAAGATACAAGAAAACAGCGTTTGGAAGGGCTTTGCTTTGTTGCCAAGGCATCTATCTGATTGACACCCCAGCTTCCTTGCAAAAACAAGCCGAGGGACCGATTCTAAATAGGTGGGCACCTTAAAAGCTTCCCAGAAGCCCTTTAGTGATACTCAAATCTATCCTTACTCTGCTTTCTGACATAGATCCTCTTCAGCATGAAAAAGGGTACAGAGTTGGCCAGAGTGACAGCATGTGGGGTGCATGGGGCTCACGCTGTGCCCACATAGGCGCGGGTGATGGATGACTCATCGTTGAGGATACGCTTGATCACCGGTGGCGCCTCAAACACCTCGTCCAGTGTGTGTGTGATGCCAAAGCTGCGCCATGACACACCGTTAGTAAGTCCTGCATGAACTAAAACAAGACTCCTGCAGCCCTCCCCCTGTAACCAAGCCTGTCACTGTGCATGACCCAAGATAAGCAGGTTGCCTCTTCAGGTTCTGCTCTAGGCAGACCCTGTGAGCCACCCTGACCTATCCGTGCTGGATACAGATATTATCCAGCAACCAGATCCGAGCATGCACTTGAAATCCAGTCATACCTTAACACTCCCACAGTGTAGCCAAAAGCAACTGGTGCAACCGCGTTTGACCCTATTGACAACGCTCTGAAGGAGTGCTTGCACTAGTGTAGCACCTGCGTGTGTTTCGTGCACCCACCTGGTGTCATTCCCTTTGAACACAATGCCAATACTGTCATGCGCTACAGTAAAGGCCGAGCATGCCCCTTTGCTTTCTAGTGGTTGGAATAAGCTAGCACGCTTTCTAACGGATGGAATAAGCTGGCACGTAAAATTAGCGCGCAGAGAGACTTACTTGGCATACTGGGAGGCGGGGCCGTCGGGGTGCTGCAGAGGGGCCGTAACGGAGCCGGTGTAATTGGAGGTGGTGATGTGTACTTTGCGCCGCTGCGCCTCCCTCCGCAGCTCGTCCTGATCCTCCCGGTACACAGTCACAAACCGCGTCCAGATGTGCCCTGCGTGGGGATTCTAGAGGTTTAATATGGGAAGCAAAATCGGGAGTTCAGGGGGAAGTGCACCTCCTGACAAACGATGGCGAGCATGACCTCCATGTGTTGACTCCTGAGATTGGCACGCCCACCCTCAATCCTCCCTGCCTAGCATTGATTTTGGCAGATAACTCTGGACCCGCTTGATGCGTCTACTGCCAAATGCCAACAGTGGCACAGCTCTGCCAGTGCTTTTGCCTGTAACTCTGCACCGGCCGCAGCTGGCAGGCACGCTTACAGATGCCTGCAATAAAACGTTTTACTGCAATCTGAAACGACAAGGCAACCTGCCCTAGCAGGTTGCACGTTAGTAATTTCTGACTCGACATTGCATGACGCTGAGTGAGCATTAAGTAACAGACACCCACCAGGCAGCTGCTGCTCCAGGTACTTGGCATGTTGCTGGTCCGCTACGGTCACCTCCAACAGGATGGGTCCGTAGACATCCCCCTTGAAGCGCGCCTTGTTCTCGGTCACCCAGTGCGCGAACGCAGTGATACCGCGATTTCGCTGCTCCAAAAAGCGAAGCTTGTTGTCCCGCACCGAGTCCAGCCGCGCAAGTTGCTCTGCAAAGCTTGTTTCTAGTCATCTTCTCAATAATTTCATGGCTGTTTCACTCTGTTGATATTGTTGGCTGGTTCAACTTTCAGAAAAGCAGAAACAATTGAGTCCACATCTGCTGTCGAGCATGGGCTGAACAACGTCCGGGGTCAGTCTTGAGAGGATGAACACGTTTGCTGCATGTGAACCTTCAGTGCACAGGATACATTTCCAAGCTATGAAAAGTGACTTTAAATACTTGCACGTGAAAGGTCCGCGGCGACAGTACAGGGGATCGATTCTGGGGGCACAGCGTTGCAGCAGAAAAGGCTGATATCAGGAGAAAACAACATCAATCGGCATAACAAGACAGTTGAGTAGTCATGCATCATGCATGCCGCATATGCCAATATAGGAGCTCTTTTGGGAGATTTGGCAGGACAAAAGCGCACCTTGCCAGTGCTTTATCTCCTGCTCGCAGGTGTGGAGCTGATCCCGCAGCTCATACACATTGCCGTCAAATTCGCGCGCCTGCCAGACAGACACAAGAGAGTCAGTGCATAAGAAGGCCAAAACACCCATGTCTCAATAAGGTCACTGCCGGGCACATTCCACCTGACTCTTGCTCCTTCTTCATATGTCAGAAGTGTACAACCTCAGTTCTCAAGCTGCAAAGATTACTGGAAAGGTAAGGGTGCTCCGATGGAAGTGCAACCCAAAGGTGCTGGGCAGGCATTTACAGCTGACATTCAGCGTTGGTTTCTTTGAAATTAAAAATGAATTGTGGCCCTACCTCGGTGTTGAGGTCAGCGACCTGTTTCTTGAGGGCCTGGATTTCTTCGCTGGGCGCCGCCTGGCTGCCCTGTGTGGACGCCGCTGACTCACCCGGTAGCTCGTCCAGGTCAGCCTGCAGCTTTGCCACGTCAGCCTCCAGCTTGGCAACCTGCTGCGCCTGCTGCTCTGCCTGAGCCTTCAGCCCATCAATGGCATCCCACTTCTGCTTCAGCTGCTGCACCTGCAGGGCAACATACGAATATACTTTCAATTTCCCATTAGTGCGTCCCCAAGATGTATGTGTTGTCATGCCATCCTGGGGTGGCAACACAACAGGACAGGTATCTTCCATTCCTTCCTCCCAAGAGATGGACGCTGTCTCAGCACCTTGGTGTGGAAACAGCTATCTGCGTTGAAACTGAGTTGAAGACGACCACATTGATACTTTGATGCAAAGCAAGGGGGCAAAGCAGTCCCGTGTCAAGGGGCGAGTCGGGGATCCAGGAAGGGGCGGTAAAGGGGTACATGAGGTGCTCAGCACCCACCAGGTTGTCCGACTTTTTCATGAAGGCTTCCGCCAGGTTCTGTTTCTCTATAAGACCCCTCTTCTGAGACAGCACGCTGGTCTTAAGACGGCCCTCCTCAGCCTGCTTTGCCCTGCACAAAACAAGCGAGGCCCGCTCTCAGGCCTTGAAACTCTTGACAGCAGCTGTGAACACCAAGCTCACAGAAGCATACTTAGCAGGTGTGCAGAACCTCGAAGGCGCTCACAGCATGACGTCTCATCTGAAGAACAATGCATCGCACAGGCTTTCATGCAGAAGCAGGGGCCCTTGCACTGAATGATTGAGATACTGTCACTTGTGCACAGAACCCTGACAGAAGGGCAGAAGGGAACAGAATTGCTCACAAGGGGGCAACTGAGTCAACATAATGCGTATTCAGGGACCCCTTGGGAAAGGGCAGAAGGGTGCATTATCACTCACACAAGGGGCGCCGCGTCGCGCGCAATTTCGTTCTTAATCTCCTGCAGCCGCTGCCTGCCCTGAACAAGCCTGGCATTGGTCTCCCGCAGCTTGTCCTGCGCCTCCTGGAAGTCCATGTACAGGCTCTTCTTCTCCAGCAGGTCCGCCTGGCCAGCACACAGCAGAAGGTGTTGCCCAAGTGCCTCCACCTTGATGGCTATGAGCACTTTGCAAGATAATAACACTCCATACGCAGACTGTACGGCAGCTACACGCAACTGCGGTCACTGGAAGGGGCACGCTGACTTCTCCCGCCACTGAAGAAGAAGTCACTGTGAGCTGTTCTATAAAAAGTGCTCAAGAATTGCTTGTACAATACAGGTGACAATCAATGAGGCAGTTTCATTCACGCTAATGGCGCCGCTGGCTAAACGCCGAATGCCAGGACCAGTGCTCTCACAACACAAATCAGCATCACATTGCAGTACATGCAGCATCATAGTAATGATCGGAGCGTGTAGATGTCTCTCTTGCTCTGCATAATTACTTCTGTCTCTAATAAAGCAGAGCGTCTCCCACCTGCTCCTCGAGCTGTCTACGCTGGTCGTAGCGTTCTTTGTCGCGCTGCAGCTCGCCCATGTGCCTCTCCTCCTCCTCCAACCGCCGCTGCAGCGCCCCCGCCGTCTGTGCGCACACAGCCGACCCACCTCAGCCTCCCTGACATTTCAAGTTCAAGACAGCGCCCAATAATAACCCACAAACTCAACTCGGCGATGTGCAACACACAGTGGAAAATCACCCACTTCAAGTGGACAAGTAAACTCTTCACACCAACAATGCCCTGACAAGCTGGTGTTCCATTTGTAATGCAGGGAACACATGTATGCTCTAAGAATGCAAAAGCCATATAGCATGTCTTCAGCGCTCTCTTTCAGCATAACAGCTGAAAGAGCGTACCGGAGTTAAGCATTATTGCCTTCTGCCTTCCGCCCTCAACACATCTCCTAGCAAGTGCACATGCGTGAGATGCTTGTTGGTTCTGCATCCGGGATGCAGCCAATGCCCCCATGCCAATTCTCATTGCCAGCCATTGCATTCCGGCGCAATGCAGAGCGATGCCCCTGAACATTGAGGGAGGCCCAAAAACGAGCAGCTTTCGTACCCCTATGCATGCAAGGACAGGGGCAGAACACAGCAGGGCGCACACCCGCTCGTAGGTCTTGAGAGTGTTACGGTCCTCGATGAGTTCGAGGTGCAGTTTGTGCAGCCGCGCGTCGCCCATCGCGCGCTCGCTCTCCATCAGCAGCTGCCCCGGCTTCATCAGGGCAAACGCCGCCACCCGATCCTGGGGCAGGAACTGCGCAAGCAAGCACACAAATGTGCTCATTTAGGAATTTACAGAAGGGAGCATGCCGGTGCAGGGGCTGTTGTAAGGCAGCTGTGAAGGCCAAGGGGTGCCTGACATGTAAAATGAGTGGGACCGAGATGTGATATGTAGGATTGGGCCATCACAGCATGCCACTGATCACACAAGGGAAACAGGAGACGGCATGAGGCCATTGTGCATACATATGATGCGCAGGGACCCCTACAGAGCATCTTGGCTTCGCAAATGCGGCCACAGCGCTTCAAATGCCACACGACAGAACGTGTACCCTGCGAGCAGCAGTATGAAGAGTGCCTGTGTGTACGGACTAGGGAGGCTTACCTGGCACAGGTTGTCCAGCTGTATGTTCAGGTCCTTCAGCACCTTCAGCACATCCGCCTTGGTCTTGTCCACGCCTGCTCACACCGTAAGGCTACTATCACTCACAACCCAACCATTTTCACAATGGCGATCGGGTTGCATCAGTGTCTGCCAAGGAGAAGAACCAGAAAGGTTCACTGCGAGTACAACACCAAGCATGTTCGTGTCACAGAGATTACATTTCCAGAGCTTGTAGGGTGAGTCACCGTTAATTTTGTACTTGGAGGTTTCGCGCGTGAGCCGCCGGTGGATGACGATCGGGCGCAGGGGGTTTCCGGACGACAGAGTAATTTCCGTCATCGCCTCATTCGTGCCCTTGCGAATGAAGTCCTTTTGGTCGTCTGCGCGCGCCAGGATCTGCGCACAAGCCCCATGCGATCACTCTCTTGCAGGAGGACTGAGCCATTGGCTCCTAATCCCTCGCTTCCCTGGCAGGGCGGAGCTCAGCAGCAGAGCAGAGCTCAGCAGCAGAGCAGACAGATCGTGCCAGTCTTGCGGTAAACAGTATTCAAAGACTTCCTATGGTGAAAAACATTGAGCATAGGTGCGGGGGAATGCACGCACATTTGGGTGTCCAGCCAGGCCCAGGCACAGAGCGCAAGTGAGGGAGCTCTTCCCAGTGCCTGCGCAATCATAAAACATTTTGCGCCAGGCCAAAAATAGCGTTGCTGCTGAACAACTTTCCACCAGCACAGTCTCAGGTGAAACTAATGCAGCAAATCATGGTGGAACAACAGCTCACCGTTTGGGGCAAGCACAAGGTTCAGACGCGGCCCAGGGTTGAAGACTGCCTCGTCGTAAGTCTGCATTGGGCAGAGGGAAGGATAATCATGATAAGTGCTCTCGCAACAGCCAACTCACTTTGAAAACCCATACGGCACAAGATTGCAGCAAGCCGGAAACGAGCTCACTGCTTCCAGAGGCGACTTACCATGAAGTTTTTAACGCGGATCTTGATGATGCTGCCCTTCTCAAAGCGCCTGGAGTGCAGCAAGAATTTGGTCAACCACACCACATCAAGGACACCAAATACTGTATCCTCCGGGGGGTATGCATATATAAAACGTAACATACTATAGCCAATTCATTTCACAGATAGGTTGATGCGATGTATACAGCGAGAAGCAAAGCAAAGCAACGTCAGGGCTGGACATACTCGAGTGCGAGTCTGGGGGCCTTAGGAGGGGATGGTGATGGGCCATCCCCGTCTTCTTCTTCATTCGGATCATCTTCGTGGGGCCGTTTTTGGGATGCCATCGTGATCTGAGGTCTCAAATTTCAAGCATGAGGCATTTACGATGGTGCTAAACACACACTTGCAAAACCAACCTCGTCACCTCATACACAGAGCTATCTCGAGAAGTTGGTTCACTTCGTTTCGATTTGAAGAGAGCTAACGCCAATCCGATGTATTCGGCATAATGCCATTGGGAGTGCTCAGCACAGCATGGCATGATGGTGACTGGGTGTCCAGTCAGCTTTCCAAGGTTTCCACAAAAGCTCGAGCTAAATACAGGAAGGCATCGCTTCCGACCATGGTTTCGCAGAGCGCCAGGCGGTGTATGGATGATTGACTCTCTGAGCAGATTATAAGATCCAGTATACGATGCCTGCCCCAAAGCCAAAACCTGTGCCAAAGAAGAGCGCTGCGCCGAAAGGGGCGCAAGCTCCAGTTTCTATCCCAGACAGGCCTGATTGGGTCTCAGATGGCCTATGGCAACTATCTCAGAACACATCAAAATTACTCGAATGCTTTAAGTCCCCGGACGATCCCAACACAGAGCCTGGATGTTCCCGAAAAGAGGTGATTGATAATTGCCGAATGCCAATTGTTACAATAGCAATGAACAGCCAACACATTGCGTAAATTTTGCATTGAATACCTCACACTGGCGAGCAGGTGGCCCAGCTCCTGTTGCATCAGCTGCAGACAGTCCCAGAAAAGCATGCAGAGCTGCTCAAGCTTGGCATCATTGAAGCTGTTGCAAAACACATTCCAGGCTCTTTCTCTGCTGCAGCACCCGCACTAGGTTTCCCCTGCACCCATGAATTTTTTATGCAGGAAAGCTTGTATTGAGAGGCTTGTATCTGCCAGACGGGCACCTCAAGGTAAAGATGCTGCTGCTCAGGGCTGTTGAGCACGCTTGCTGCAAGCTCGGCAGCTGCAAGGGATGCTATCTTGACATGCCGGCCCAGCATACTGCCCCTTTTGACCACTACCTTGGCAGAGAGTAATCTCAGCACGTCTTCTGCAGCTGTAGGTGACCCCCATACTCAAGTCCGTAGAGAGTGTTGGTGAGCACAATGTGCTCTATTGCAGATGCTGCGTGGCTATTTACGGGCGGAGGCTGGGGGCACACAAGTGCACAAGCCCTGCACCCTAGTCCTATAAACGAGTTGTATGCTGGAATCTGGCCCTTGAGAAGCTTAAGGGCCTGATAGGGAGTGTGGTGCTGTGTGTGGGCAGGAGTGCTGAAGAGTCTGTCAGTGAGTGGAGACTCGCATCCAAAAATCCTGAAGGCGCTAAGCGAGTGGGATTTCCAGGGCCTTCCTCAGCTTATCACCTCAACAGTAAGTCCCGTCTATAAGAAACCACTCAGTTGCTAGACTGTGCGAACATGCCGTCAAAATTTCCGAGCAATTTTTGAGTACTAAAAGAATCACTTTGAGAGGAGGAACTTCAAAATTGCAGCAATGTCAACCATTGGCATCCCCCTCTTCCATTGTACAATGCCTTATTGTGCAGCAGTAGGTGAACAAAGAGCTTGATGGGCTATGCTGTTTGTCATATTCAAAACAACATATCTCAGAAGCTTGTGAGTACAGCAGGATACTGGCGGGAGTCAAGGGGCCTCGGATGCTGTCCTCTTGTTGGAGTCCCTGCTATGCGAGCCTGCTGCACCGAGCCCGCCACAAGTGGTACAGCAGGCAGGGAAAGGCAAAGGCAAGGCAGCTAGCTCCGCCCCAGCAAAGCCTGTTCCACAGGTGACATCTGACTTTTACTCATAAATGTGTCTGCTGTAGCACCCATGCTGTCCCGCTTGTCTGACATAGACACTCCCTCGATGGGAACACTGCTCAGGGTAAGCAATGAGGTATTGGTTACAGGCAAAGAAAGGGATCGACAAAGGCAAGGGTGAAGCCCTCGGCACGGCAGCACCAGAAGCCAGGGTACAGCTGCTCCGGAATGCTGTGAACTCCACCACAATAATTCCGGCACTCTTACAGGTGATGCTATATTGCCACTTCTGTTGTGCACAAGCACCAGACCTTGATATGTCAGTTGTAGCAAATCTGCATCATTTGCTCAATGTAATTATATATTACATTGAGCCTGATTTTGCCAACCTTTCCTGACAGTCTGCTCAGTCAGCTTGCATGGATCACTACATAATCATCATGTAAATAGTGAAGGCGGGCGGCCACGGCTCTTCCATCAGAGCTGCAAGGGAAAGTCTGCGCATGCACTGCAGGGTGAAATGATATGACGGAAAACTGAGCGGTGATCAAAAGAAGTACCTCTTAATGTTGTTTCCTGTTTTTCTCAGGCGTGCCGCAGCAGCTTGTTGGACATGGCAACCAGGACAGCCAGCCTCAGGGTGGTGCATGCACTGCTAGTCAATGAACACCCCAAGGCTGCAACGCAGCTGGTCAAAGGTCCGCCCGAAATCCTTTCCATCTATCACCATCACCATGAGTGTCTCCCCAATACCGAGGAACACAATTTCGTGAAGAGGAATCCTTGGAATGATGCATTTGCAACCTTGCGCCCCGTTAGCTTGCCTGTGTTCTTAGCGGCAAATGCACCACTTTGTCACCAGTCTTTACATTATGCGTTGACGCAGGTGGAGGCCTGTCCACAATCGTAGCAGTCTTGTCAGATCTGAGCAATTTACTTTCATGCAAAGCAGTGGCAGTGGCTATCTTAAAGGCATTCCTACTGCCGCAGCAGCGATCTATGACACAGGTAAGAGTGATCTTTCGCTGCTCACCTTTGCTGGAATTTTATTGTACATATGCGGCACATGACGTGGAGTTTGGAGGTCTCTTCTCAGAGCAATCTTGACAAGCTACAAAAATTGAGCCAGGACAAACGCTTCGCAGGAGCCTGCAATTACACAACGCAAGACGTCAGTCAGTGCTGCAAGTGGGTCAGTATTGGCTGGAGGCAACAATACGACCAGCAACTCGGCAACCCCTGGCGCTATTTCAGTTGATGTCCCATCGATAGCGAGGTCTGCTGATGCTGTCTTGGATGAGGTGTGACATCCGCTTCACTGAGGTGTCACTGCTGGTCTGTTAGTTCTATTGATGCAACATGCAATTGCATGCATGCTAATTAAGGCAGGATACTCTGCTGTCAGCACAGCATTTGGGTTCAGGGTATTTCTGCCTTCAATCACTTGCTGCTATACATTATCACATCAGCTTGCCGCTGCTGGCAGATTCGTTGGGCCAGGGTGTATTGCTGTCAGTGCAGCATTTGATTTCACAGCCGCACATGTCACTGTGGCTTTTTGCAGGCCATGATGCGCATCGAGCAGGCGCACCGTGCAGGGGTGTTGCCTCCGCTGCTCAGCCTTTGTAGGGTGGCGGACAGCATTGCAGCCAGTGCAATGCCAATGGCCACAAAGAACGCACAGTCCCCTCCTGGCAAAGCAAAGAAGGCCGGCAGTCAGGCAAACGGTCCTGAGGGCGCACATGTGGCGCAAAGCACCGCACTGTCATGTCTCAGGTGAGCTCTTGCATCTTTATTATCAATGCATGTTTGTCGAACCTTTTGCATGCCAAGCATTTGACAGAGCCAAACGTGTAGCAAGGCATTCATTGCACTGAGTGTTTGGAACAATGGCGTATCCACTGGGAGACCTTCCCGGGAAGTGCTTCACAGGAAGCCGAGGGCTTTCACTGAGCGGGTGATTTGGTGTGCAGGGTGATGACTTTGCACGATGACTGCAAGCAGGGCATTGCAGACTGCGGAGGCATTCCAGCCCTGCTGCCCCTTCTGGCTGTGAAAGAGGACACCGTCAGATGGACTGCTCGCCAGGTGCTCCTCATTCCTCGACTAACTCGCCAAATTACCTCTCCTGCAGATCTCAACTGCCCTGTGATTGACCCTTTCTCCAGAACTTCAACAGGCTTGAAACACCCAGAAGCCAGTCAATCTCCGATGCCTGCAGCCTCAAGATGGACAGCTCTGCCCACTTTGCAAGGCCCCTTCAAATCAGTTTCCGCTTGTGGCCGCTCAAAACTTGCCGTGATGTCATACTAAAACGCGATTGCTGTACGGGGCGCAATTTTTTCGTGTACTGTGCAGATTTTGCTCAACATGGCGATGCTGCCAGAGGTTGCAGAGCAGCTGGAGAGGGAAGGTGCCCCCACCTACATACATGGCATGAACCTGGTGCGGCTGCGGCGCACGCAGCCGGGGCGGCAAGGGTCGGCAGCTGCCACGAAGCTGCTCGCGCAGCTGACCACGCGGCTGTCCGCGCCACCGCTGCTTGTGCCGGAGGGTGGAGCGTGATCCGGACGCCTCTACAACATGATTCTACAGAAGACTATAGACTGATGTTGTGAGTTGATGCAGCATTGAGGGCACCGCCTGAAGTCGAATGTCCATTGTGCAGAGTGAATACGTACAGATTCGGGAGTGCATAAACAGGGTGGACATTTCTGCGTATAGACAAATCTGCATGTGACGCCAACGTTAGGAAGATACCGGCTGGAGCATTACCGGCTGGTGGACATGACGGGGTTGTCTCGGAAGATGGTAGAAGAAGTTTGGGAGTTTGAGATTCTGCGCTGCTTGTCCAGACAGAAAGGTTGATGTCAAGGACAGATGAAAAAGGAAGCAAACCCCCAAAAATGGCAAAGTTGGGAGCCATGCATGTGTTAGTAATGTCAAAGAACTTTCACAACGCGTTCGTTCACCGTGAATATTTCGAGGGTGGTGACCCTCAGGTTCGAAGCATGCTGTGCTATGCAGCAAGTGCCCGGCAGGAGAATGTCATGAAGATCCCGCCAGTCGCCGTCCCTCTTTAAAGTAACAACTGTGTATATCTTGAAGTGCGCTTTCGAATCTCTGCTCCACAATTCCCGGTTTCTCTCAACGCCTTAGGCAATGGGGCAGTACTGGCAGCTTTATAATCTGGACAAAAAGGAGGGTTTATCTTGCCATTCTCTTCTTTCTGGAGCGAAGCTTCTCGAGATCACAGGTGCGATACACTTTCAGATCGTTCGTTTATGTATCACTCCAACTGCCTCTGGCGAAAGCTAGCAGCACTCCGTTTTCAACTGAACTTCGTGATCTCCCAATCCTTCATTCTTTTAGTTGGCAGCAGAGCTTTACAGATCAATATTTATTTTTCAGGACACTTTCAGGTGCCTATTCATGTACAACACCCAGTGACGTTTCCGCTGCAGGCTGTCGACCTGGCGTCCCAGTGGCCTTCTTCCTTCTCGTAGCAGCCATTCCTGAAGTAAAGCACCCCATAGTTGGCAGGTACAGCTGTGCAAAGCACTGTGAGCTTGTGCTGTTGCCTTGAGATATTCTGAGGGAAAAGGAGAATGCTCTGATGCTGCTGGCATTGGCAGGTGGGCAGGGGACAGGATTGCTCTGGTGGGGGATTATGCTGAGGAGAGTGACATGCCGCCAGATGTCTGGGGTGGGGCAAAGCCCAATGAATTTGAGGAGTACTTCAACATCAGCTATCTCCTCGCTGACATCATCCGATCGCCCGCCCTCACCAAGATTCTGAAAGGTGGCAGCCAAAACCTGGAAGTCAGACCCTCATTGCCATGTGCAGTCTGCAGCATATGCAGAATATATGCTGCATCAGCTGCATGCGTTGGCCGGTTCCTTTTCCTTTCTCACCACGCCTTACTTAGCCCATAAAGAGCAAGTAGTGAGTGGCGGCAGCAGAACCCAGGGAACAGAATATGTATCACTTTACTCGTTCTCCATTCTGAACACTTCAAAATTGCGTGATATCTCTGCTTGAGTAGCTATCCAGAAGCACATTGTCGGTAGCAAATGATAGTCCTGGCATTTGCTTGCATAAAGAGATATACAACTGGGTTGCCAGGCGTGCCGCCCCAGAGCTTCAGCCTCTGCTGCCTGGACCTGAAGGAGGCTCTGCACACAACCACACTGGGCGTTGAGGGTTCAGTCAACCTGTGCGAGCTCGCGCAACTCAAGCATGGTACGGAAAGCCCTGTCAGAGTGAAGCTTGTTGGAAACCTTGATCTTCGTCTTGTCCCCTTTTGTGCAAAGTGGGACCCTCCTTGCAAGTGTGACTGTTTTAATGGGCATCACAAAGGCTGCCATGGCATGTGGTGCAATGAAAGATTTAAAGGGATGTCTGCATGCCACAGGTTTCTCTGACATCCTGATCTACCTGGCGGCGTCCTTCCCCTGTGCAAGGGGCGGTGGCGACTTCAATGAGCACCCCACCATCGGCAGATGGGCCGGCCACCGCATTGCACTCATCGGAGATGGGCCCAGGTGAACGTTGTCAAAGCCAGAGGGGTTGTGAACTGCCAACATTCTGACGGAGTGCAGACCACATGAGAAGCTTGTGATATTTAGACGGGCAGTGACAGACTCCCTACAAGACCAATGAGCCTAACGTGGCTCCCAAAAGGTCTCGTGAACGTTATATAATCGACAATGATCTTTCCTCGCCTCCAATCTGTGCCATCTGTGGCTGCGGGCAGGACATCTATAATGGCACATCTTTCCCTGCCGGCAGGGAGGTCGAAAAGACGTGTCTTGTTTTCCCAGCCTGGCATGCAGGCATTGCTTCACGCCAGTGTTCTGCTCTTGCAGGAACGAGCAGGTCTTGGAATGCCTGAGGGTGTACGCCCGTCTGGACAGCGCTGACGTGGCAGCCTTCACTGACATCAAGGAGGCAGTGGGTGACCTGGTGAAGGATCAGATAAGCAACAAGGCGATGGCCTGCCCTCTGTTGGAAGGCCTGAAGCCAGTTCCACCTGAGCTTCCAGTGAGACAAGCTGAAGGCGGCACTCCCGTCAGCTTTCATGGAAGTGGGGGTGGGGTCCTGATTTTTTGTTGGATGTTCCGTGCCATGTCCCGTGAAATTTATTGAGATCAGGAACACAAGCATGTCTGGAACGGGTGTGCATGGTGCGTCGGGGAGATTCTGCACCTTGCATGCCACCGATGAGCCTTGATCACCGGGGTCAGTGAACTGACAGTAAGCAGGATGCTCCAAAGCTCAAGGACGAGGTCACGGCGGTGTTTTGCGCGTGTGCAGGGGCCAAGGAGCAGCCCTGTCGAGTGGTGCTGACAGTGGTGGCTGCCAGGCTGGAGGAACCTGCTGATGTGGGCGCCATGCGTTTAGTCAGCAGGGCATGGAGCGCAGCCACAAACGACGGCGCGGTCACCGCCCGACTGCCCAAATTTGCATCAGGTGGGCTGAGAATGCTTCCCGCATGTGCTGCCTTGGCAACTGTGAACCACAGTTGTGTTTGCTTTTGCAGCCATCCGGCATGCGCTCTCTGGTGCATCTCTCCCCTTTGGAGCATTTTGCATTGCTGAGCAATGCGCCTGCCCTTCACTCCTTACTCCTTATTCCGGATGTTGGTGCAAACGCTTTACCAATTTTGCAAGTATCTTTTCAAAGAGGCTATCCCACAGGCTTGTTCTTTCACATACTAAGCGTTGGCATTGTGATGTCCTGACACGTCACAATGCCACCCACATTGCCGCACATTTTCCTGATCATGACATGGGATGCTGAGCAGGCATAGACATATTACATCTGGTCCGCACATATCCAAACCTGCAGCGCCTCGATGCCAAAGGGTGTGCTCTTCCTCCTACCATGTAAAATGAAAGCATGTCGCTATTACAAGTATTGCTCAGTGCGCAGCTCAGAGATCTATTTCCGTACGTTAAAAGTGTTGAAATAACACTTCAGAAGTTCCCGCAGGGAACAGTGTCATAGATCTTGAAGCTTATCCAGGGCCCGTGCCACATTACATAAATGTAACGTTACATATTACATGCTGCTCCGTTGACATCTGCTCGGCAACCCTCATGCATGCAGCGGTTGGACTTCACCAGCACCAGAAGTGCGGTGGCTGTGCAGCGCAGCGTGCATGACAGAGTCACATGCTCGCAGGTGCGCGCACATGCTGACTCGGGAAGATGAAAGCGCTTGGACTTCACTTGCCAGACTGACGCAACTGAGGCACTTGGACTTATCAGCCACAAATGTGACCACCGTGGACGTTGTTTCTATCGCTGCCCTGTGCAAATTCCTCTCAGTCTTCATATGCAACGGCTGCAATGTGCAGCCCGGCGTTTTGCTGGGCCTGCAGCTGTGCCCGCTGACTGTGCTGGAACTGGGAGGCATGCAATTCAGGTGACCATCACTTCCTCACCTCATGACTGGAGCAGTGTATGATTACGCGCTTTTCATACCAGAAGCAAGGTGCATCAGCAGACAAGCTGCAGTAATGACTGCCAAATCCCTACCCCTTCATTTATTCACCGAATCCATGGAAGGCCCAGTTCACAGTGAGCACGGTGCTCAGTGTTACATTGCCCCCCGCCAGCCAGAGCCAGTATGCAAGCAAAGAAATCCAACATCGATCCGATATTACGTCGCTGGATGAGTGTGATAAACAATGCACCAACTATCTGTCTGTGATGGCCTAAGACGACTACGCATTGTGGTTTGGCTGCCATGAACACTGGGGCTGAACAACATGCAGCAGGTTCGAAACATAAGGGACAAATATGGGTTTGAAGTGCATGGTCGGAGTCTGTGGCAAGTGCAGCCACCAACTCACATACTGACTTCACTTTGTGTGATGTTGCAGGGTGCCCTTTTTTACAGCAGAGATCCCACTGTTGAGTTCCCAAGCGATAGACAGTGAGAAGCGGCAAGGGTTGTTCAAGCAATCCCTGACAAGGCTTTCTCTGAGCAAGCACCTTGAGCTGACGGATGCAGCAGCTGCTGAGCTGGCAGAGTTCCCCAACCTGGCTCACCTGAGCCTCAAGGACATCCGCTTCCAGGCAACTTCTACACATTCACGGCTGCTTACTTTTGATTGTGCAAGCATTACCTTTGCATGTGCTGCTAATTTGGGCATGGGCGGTTGGATTTTCAAGGCTTGTAGAACAAAGTGTGTACAGCGTCTGACAATGGCGAGACTGCAGGGTGTATGGATGCAACACTTGGCAGCAATCACAAACCTGGAGTCCCTGCAGATCACCAACGGCAAACACTTCAGTGAAGAACACTTTAGGTGTGCAGCAGCTTTGATGGATTCGACCACTTGACAATTCACCCTGAGCACCGCACGTGTCTTGGTTTTTAGTACTTCTGTTTGACCAGGCAGATGCAAAATTGTAGTGCTGCCTGCAGGGTCCTAGTGGATCTGCCCAAGCTGACAGACCTGGACCTGAGCGAGGTGGACAGGGTGACCGATGAGTCACTGGTGACCATCGGTAACATAAGCGGCCTGACTCGCTTCTGCCTCAATGGCTGCAGGGCAATCACCAGCGACGGTGCGCCATTCGCGCCTGCTGCTGTCATTTTGAAATTCAAAACCTGAAAAGTATGCTCTTAAGCAAAGTGGCAGTGTCAGCTTGTACAGCCCACGTTCCGGCCGTGTGTTGGATTGCTACAAAGCTCTCAGTTTCTGGTATAAGCAAACCTGCAAGTCATTTCACTGAAATACTGTCCATGCCAGTGTTGGTGATGGACCGCCTTTTCCATTGGATGTCCTGCTGCAATTGGGATGCCAGGAGATGATAGAGATTAAAAAGGCATGAGCTAGTACATGTGTTTTGGACAGGTGTTTCTGCGCTGACAGCGCTGCGTGATCTGCAATCGCTGGAGATCAGGGACTGTGACAAGGTGTCAGAGGCGGCTGTGAATGACCTGCAAAATAGGTTGCCTGTTGTGGTGGAGATTCAGTCTGGAAAGTCACCCGGAGGGTGCAGCATCAGCTGAGCAGAAAAATGTGCTTGCATGCTTTGATCTCCCATGAATGAAGCTCTCTGATGCGCACATATTTGGATATTCAGAGGCTGCCAGTCCATATTTCGAGATGTTCACTTCTTGATGGGCTTCTTTGTGACTACCACAAAGCCGCAATTCTAAGTCTGCATGCCATTTCATGAGACAGCATAAACAACGTGCATGGCATGCATGTATGTCTCGCCATCTCAGCAGCTTCCCAGCGTAATAAGCTTTCTCGTTCACAGTCTTGTAGGAAAGAAATCACGTTGACATCAACATCTTGGAGTCGACACAGCCTTTCTTCTAAGTTTCATGTGTGGAACGAGTCAAAGCGTATATTCTGACGTCATTACCTCTACACAAGTGTTCAACGCAGCCCTTTCAAGGACAAATCGGTTCGCATCAATTGGATGACGATTGAGCGTATGGCTGAGTGTCAAGGTCTGTGCTAGGGGCTGATCAGGAGTTATTAGAGCAGAGCATGGCGCTGTCTTTTGTGGCACGTCCACATTGGTGACCAAATTGATCAACCTGTAGAGTATCCTCACCGCTCCTCGTCAGTGTCCTGGGAATGAGTCAAGACTGGGCGCTTTACAATTTGGACAAGAAGGAGTATGTCTCACCGTCTTGCATTACCTCAAATGCCGAGCTGTACGATATGATTGGTGCTATGAGGACACGTTATGTGCTGACAATTGGATACTGCGCAGTTGGGCCGCAAGTGGCACCTAGGCAGTTTGACATTTAATGCAGGCCACGCCCTTGCATGGGAGCTTATTGTTTCTGTTAGCAATACCAAGGGGCTCACTTATTGAGCTGGTCCGGCTATCGAGCATTTTCCAGCCCAGGAGAAGCTTTCAGCAGCACACCAGTTTTCATCTCGCGTCATGGCACTTGAATCTAATCGCTCTTCATGTGCCCCATGCACTCACGGAAGCGCAGGATCTCACTAGCACCTGTGCACATGCACCGTAATTTGAGCAAGACATGAAGAATTTTGCAGGTGTCAAGTAAGATTGGGCCACAGAGATTCCAGGTGACTTTGCAGGCGGAGCAGAGCTTGCACACAAGGTCATTCACGTTTAGTGGCCCTTACCAGACACTGGATTGCAACCCCGTTTCTCCATTTCCATTAAGTCCAGCTCCAGCTGATGGTCCTTGCGAGCTTCAATGGCTGACAGGTAGAATGCACACAGTCGAGGCGGCAGGCATGTGTACCCCTTCAGCTCCTGTGCTGACAATGCCTCGAGATCTTCGCTTCCTGCACAGCACAGTAGACACAATTCGAGCCTTAAAAAAAATTACCAGAGGGGCTGCGGGGTTCTGGGTATAACTGGGGTTGGGACAACACCAAAACTATGGCCAGATGCAAGAAGCAGAAGACTGCGATTATAACAGAGCAGCAGACTCACTCAGGCCCAGCTTTTGGATTGCCTTATCGACCCCGCTACGGTAGTCAGCCAGGTAGCTGCAACGAGCGTGCAGGTCCACCTTGCGCATCTCGAAGTCCAGGTAAAGCTTCCAAGTCGGACGTCCTTGGGCCGACTTAGACATTACATCGGCACCCTCGTCTCGATCAGTACTGACACCTGCAGAATGTGCCTCTGAACAGATCACAACATGGCTCTTTCTCACCAAACCTCAAGTGCTGCTTAGGTCTGCAGAAAACTCTAGAAAGGCTCACCTGAGGACGTGGTGAGCGTCAGTAACAGATCTTTGGGCAGCAGACCAAGGATATCAATGACTGTCCGCATGCGAGACAGCCCATTGGTGTGCTCGCCCCCGAGGACTGTCTGCAATGGCCGTTCCACTATTCTGGCAGAAATAACGGTAGCTTCATCTAAGCAGTCCACTCTACCTCAGTGATTGCAATTTGCACACTTTCATCGCGTGCCCTACGGTGATTTTTTGTTAGATAAACTAGAAACAAATTCAGCAGGGGCTGTGCTCACTGGGGGATATCAGCTGAGGTATAGCGCGTGGTGACCGCGAAACCTGTTTAGGCTTGAGGCTCGGCTTCAAATCAAAGTGACCGGGTGCAGGCAGCACACGAGGCCATTCCCTACTGTTTGAAATGTATGTCTGTCGTGGAGGGATCGTTCGTCCGCAGACTTGTTCCGTCAAATAACGATAACCAGGAATGAAAGATTCTTGATGAATTGCAATGATTGAGTTCAAACAGGATCTGACAAACTATATCAGGCAGAGAGTGTGCCCATTCTCTGGGTAACGAAAGTGAGAAATCACAATTGACACTTCCCATATCTGCGGGTAAGAATCCTGAATATACGGCGCCAATGGATGTGCATTCTACAAGCCTTTATGAAGACTGCAAAGATGTGCCTGCAATTATATTTCTTCTTCCCCAGGATCGACCTGGATGTTGCAGCTGAGCTCATCAGATTCTCAGACCCAGACGTCGTGGAAGATGAGACTCCCCATCGTGGATGTTCTTTGCCCGCGCAAAGTCATACTGGAAGATGTGATGTCGGAAGTAGGTCTTAAGCCCTACTGGGACAGCGTTCACCAAGTTGTGGCAGAACAAGTCTCCGCAGTACAGTGCTTGCAGATGCCTGCCAAATCCAAAAAGTTTGCTGAGCTCGTGCCCAGATTCTTACCCCGGGTTCCCCTGCTGCGCTAGCTTGCACGTGACGTCAATCCTGTTAGCACGGTAGGCAGTCTCAACTCCCAAATCATGCACCCATCGCAGCTGCTGCGCGCCTGCCCATACTGTGGCCAAAATTACAAGACAAAGACCCAGAGCAGCTAAACAGTTCGCTGCATCTGCTAGGATCTCTGCTCTTCATCTGGCTGGCTTGTGTGATGAATTTAACAAAAGCACCTCTCATTGGGGCTGCCCAGGCTTTTGATAGCCCTGGGCGACAGGCAGTGCAGCAGCATCTGTGTAACATCTGGGCTCATGCAGCAGATTATTTTAGGCAATGAGTGAGGGTCAAGCCTGACGCTTTAGTTTCTAGAAGCACTCTATGGCCACCTGTAGCAGCAAGTCACCATGCAAGAGTATCACTGCTCAGCACGCGAGGACGGGCAGCGCTTTGCTGCAATCTAGACAGATATATCTAAAGCTTCCAAAGCAATGCAATCGCGTTCCAATTCAAATTCAGAATCCAGTATTCAGGTCAATGGAGAGCCGGGACCCGCTGTGGCAGCTAGGATGTTCGCTTTTCATTTGGCTGGCAAGTACATTCAAGGTACCTGCTGTAGGAGCTGCTTAGACATTCACGGCCCTGGACGCTCTTCAGAAGCGCAGTTCAGGCTGGGAGACTGAGTTGCAAAGGTATGCCTCTGCTCTCTGCGATAGTGGGGTTTCACTCGCCTGAACCTTTGTCAGAGTTTTCAGAAGGAGAGGGATATTACAGCGAATGCCCATTGAGATTCGTGCAAACGGAATACGAATGGCAGGCCATTGCAGGTGTTTTGCCAGATTTTTGCTCACTGATTGTTTTGAATGCAAACATAACAGGCTGGTGAGCCCATCTGCGTCCAGATGCTGGATTATGCCTCCATCAACCGTCATTTTTTTCTGCAGGCATGGGCTGTCAGCAAATGAAGTGGAGACAGTGCTGCGCATGGGACTGGCTGAACTGCTAACCACGATGGCGATGGACGAAAATTCTCCTTTGCATGAAGGGCAAAGGGCGGGGGCAGACATACTGAGCAATGTGCTCAGGGTGAGGTAGATAGCACGCACAGCACCATGGGCATGTCAGTACTGCGCGTCATATGCATGTTACAGCAGGCGGGATGCCTTCCAAGCCATGCGGGTACTACCTCTTCCTACGAGGCATCAGGTTTTGACAAGGAAAACGACCGTTGTTGTAGGCGCTGAGTACTAATAATCAACGTTGCTTAGTAGAAGTTAACCCTCGGATCCTTGCATAATCCAGGGGATTTGCTCTTTGGTGTCCCGCAGCATGCTACTGTCTGCAAGCATGTCTGGCTTCATCTTTTTGAATCGTTAATTACGAGCCGGCATGTTGTTGCACAGGTGCCTGCTACCCATGCACAACCTGTCAACATTTAACCCGAGCGAGGTTGAATTTGTCACCAGTGAGTCATTGAAGACAATCAGCAAGCTCAGCGGCGTCACATGGCTGGGCCTCAACTTCTGCGAAGACATCACTGATGTTGGTGCGCCTGCTGACACCATCTCTCTCCCAGATCATATTTACACCTACGGTACTGCTTGGCTTTGCAGTCTTGCAGCCAAAACTGATGTCATTTGTAGACAAGATACCCGAATTGGAAGAGCGGGCTATGAGACTCACATCACCTGGCTGTGCTATGCACACATTGCGGTAAAAAGTGTAAGGTTGCTATGCATGAAAATAATTGCAAGGGCCCCAGCATTTTTGGCGTTGTTACGTGAGCTTTCAAGTGCCACGTGCGGATGGCTGTGCTCAGGAGGGGTTTCTACAGCGGGGTTTCTCTACAGCATCATGTGGTGCCCAGGGTTAATTGGGTCTTGCTTGGATCTGGCGAGGCCAACAAGGGGTAGGATTGTGGCAGCCTTCCATTGCAGCTTGTTTCCAGGACGTAGCTTGCCTTCTGGCAGGAAAAGCGTGTAATAAATTTAAAAATGTGGTTCCTGCGGGCCTGCTTCTGCTGAAGGAGCTTTGCATGCTGCGGCATCTGGAGATCAAGGATTGTGACAAGCGAACGGATGCAGCTGTTAAGGAGGTGCATGCAGGGTAGTGTCCCTGCCTTAGTCAGTGTTCACTTTGAGATGTCACATGAATGATGTATGCAACCCAGGTTGCAGAATCCGCCCGAAACTCTAGAACTTAAGCACTTCTTGAATTCAACTGAACAGGGCAGGAAAGGCTGGAGTTCAGCGAAGATACGCTATAAAGCTGTGAAAATCACATCGTGAAATGTTGGACACTTTGAAGCACGCCGGGTATTTTGTGATCTCCAAAGTCTTTCAGTAGCTGGAAAGACAAGAAGCTGCGTGCGCAAGGCTTTACAACTGTTCTAAGAAATTACTGAGGCGGTACGGCCTCACTTCAAAACCCACGGATTCAATGTGTTGAAAATGGCAAGCTTGCTTGTGGCCTTGAAACCAAACGCTGAATTGACTCAAGAGCGCATTTAGAAAGGATCCCTCCCGGATCATTGGCACTGTCTGTCTGCTGTGAGGAACCTCTGCAGGTGCACAATCCAACCATCACAGAAGGCCAGGAACATTGATAAAACTGCAAACTGCAATTGTTACAAACTAGTGCCTAAACGTTGGCCATTCTTCTGCCACTGGGTAACCTCAAGTAACCCCCAACCAAGACAAAACACCCCATTCAAGAAAACACATGCATCGACTTTTACCGGTGCAGCAACCTCAGCATGGTGTCGTTCTTCTCTTCCACTGCATTAACATATATCACCTAACACAAGGAGAGGCGCCATCTCATTAGCTTTGGTGCAATGCAGCACCTGCTCATGGAAAAGTCAAGTGTCCTCCAAAAGTCAGTCATCCCGGAAAGGGAGATCGCACACCGCCTATTCCCTGCCCACCCACAACACAGCGCGTGCTGCGACTGGTCTCAAAACTGGTACTCTGCACCGAAAGACAACACCTGTCTACTGGATGTGTACAGGCATACAGGGCTGAGTCCATCAGCTTCGCCTCTTTCGCATCATCCAGACAGCACAGTATTTTTCCACAGTAAGGGCAATTTGGTCTCAAACCCGCAAATTGCACTGTTCCTCTGACATGTGCACACTGAATCCTTGTGCGTTCTCAAGACGCTGCCGGCTACAGACGCTATCATATTCAAGTGCGCCTTAAAAGCTGCGGATCACATGCTTTTTGCGCATTGAACACCTGTTGTACCGATCTTCCTGTCGCGGGCAGGCTGCAGAAAAAGCAAACCATGCACACATTCAACCTGAGATTTTCCAGGCCAGCACGGAAAGGGCCAGCGCACATTCTGGCTCCAAGCATGGTGTTGAAAGAGCAGGCGCGGACGCTTTAGTGCTGTCCAAAAGAAGAGGAAAACGAAATAGCGCCGTATCTTTTCTTTGCAAAATTCACTTGCCGAAAACTTGAAATGGGAGTCCTCTAAATTACCCCCAAAAGACCTTTTATGCAGATCAGAGCGGCCCCACTCGGCCATCAACTCTCAAAACAGAACCACACGAAATTTTGTCGTCCCCTTGCGCTCACCGCACTTGGTTACGTCCGGTGAACGCCGTTTTATTTCCTTTGAGCCAGTTCACCGAACCCCCACATCAACCTTCACCATATACCAATTAGTTTTGAAGGAGGGTCTCCTTCCGCCTTTTGTCAAAGACTGCGCAAGCCATCTTTATTGCTACACTCTGCCTGCTCTGATAAGCCGCATTACCTGCCCATGCTTGCATGGTTCAGGTTTTTTTGCTTGTCCCGCCACAGGAGCTTACCGAGCAATTTTTGGTATCAATCACTATGTTCCCGGCTCGGCGCTGGTTAATTGGTCATTCAGGAAGGACGGGTGACTACTCGACGGCGTCACTGTCCAGCTCAGCGTCCAGCTCAGCGCGCAGCTGCGCGACGGCGTCCCTGACCTGCACAATCACAGTACCGGCCACCTCAGAACTCTGGGTTTGTCAGCATCTTATCAAGCTTCCGCCACGCAAGGCTGGATGCTCTTGAAAAGGACATCTTCTCTCACCCAAGCTAAGAATACAATGTTGATGCTGTAATAGTCAAGGAAAATTTCCACCAAGCAAACACCTCAGGACAGCTCCTTCCTCTCTTGACACAACACAGATCTTCCCCAGAGTGGTTTCCCTCATTTAAGTACCCCTGGCCAATTGCGCATGTGCAGTAGCTTAAAGCCACATGGGGACTTCTCGCATATGCCTAGGCCATATCACATGCAAACTGTGCTCGAGGGGCCGGGTTGAAGGCTGGAGTGTGTCCTGCGCGCACCTCCTCGAAAGTCGGCCGCGCCTCGGGGTCTCGCGCCATGCATGCTGCCATGAGGTCCGCGTAGCCGCGCGGCGTTCCCTCCGGCGCGCGCAAACTCTGGTTGTCTATCGCCACCGCGTGGATCACCTATATAACAGAATTGCATTTGAAATTACGCTTCAAGGTGACCTGACTTGCTTTGCTGTCCGCCAACCTCGTGCATACTGAGGCGGTCCCTGTGACAAAATGGCAAGAGATTTTCCTTGTAGTTGGGAAGAAAAGAAGATGCAGGGAGAAAGAAGCGAAGGGCACAGGCAGGTACACATGACACGACACGAGATGTTGCATGGTTCACATGGCTTAGAAGCAGAGCAACCATCATTGCACTACAGGGCCTTGACAATCCCTAGTTTGTGGAGTCCATGGGCATGGCGGCGGGCGTCCATGACTCATGCGAATGGGTCGATACTCCGGCATGACCGTCAACACTTTTTTAAGCTTTTTTTCAGTAAGGGCGAATAAGTAGTGCGCACCTGGGCTGTGTTGAGGCCGGCCCATGCGCGCTGCCCGTTGTACATTTCCCACAGGATCACTCCAAACGAGTACACGTCCGTGACCTGCCGGCATGAAGTCATCCTTAGTCATCAGGCCAACAGTGTTGCCGCTTGCACAGCAAAGTGACCGCCCTTCCGATGAATGTTTGCTGCAGCAAGGAGGCCTTCCAGTGCTAGGGACACGCTGCACATCCCACTGCAGTATTTTCCCTGACTGCAGGACAGCAGACAGAGAATTACTACAATGGGATGAGCAACAGGTACTCTATTCATCCAGCTATAGATCATTAGCTTATTGTTGTGATCTAGCAACACAGGAGAGCGATGGGTTGAATCTGAGGATAAATGACATAGCCTTGATCAGCACAGCATGCCCTTGAAAACACTCCAGAAACAGGGAGCACACTCCATCTTACGTAAGGATTCACACTTATTTTGTGCCAAGGGCACCATGTCATTGCCTTTTCTTTGACAGTCTATCTCGGGATGACAACATCCTTGGCAAATGCTTCCGCAGCAGTTCGTCTTTTACCAGAACGGTGCCGTGCAATTCTCTGAAGAATAGAGATCAAATTGTAGTATGACTCAGACATTTGCAGGCAGGATTACAAGCTGGGTTCACCTTGGAGACCATGTCGGCTGACAGCACTTCTAAGACCGTGTGGTTGAGGGCAGAAGACACAATCATAAATTTAAATTCGAGTTCGAATTCAAATTCGAATGCGCACCTTGGAGACCATGTCAGCAGAGAGCACTTCGGGCGCCATGTGGGTGAGGGTTCCGTAGGTGCGCGTCTCCACGCGCGATACAACTCCCAGATCGCGCGCCAGACCAAAATCGGCCACCTTGGCGCAGAACTTGTGCCGATTGTCCGTCATGCTGCTCAGCAGCACGTTGCCTGCGCGCAGCAGCGTTGCAAGGTCAGAAAACAAATGCTTGTAACAAGGCAAAACGACCAGTTATCTCAGAGATATGATCAGCAGCACACTGCGTGCACACTGCACACTGCCTGGCAGCAGTATGGGTGTGGGTTTGTAGAAACAGGAAAGCAAAGGAAAAGGTGCGGACATTGTAAGATGCACTGCTCAGGATACAGTTTCCTGCGTGAGCGTTGTGGTGAGTGCGGTTCTTGCTTGTGCCCGGGCGCAGCAGACCAGGTTCAATTGACAGCGATTGCAGGGGTTGTCTAGTTGCATGCAAGCATCTGCGGCCTGTAGTCTGAAAGTGTAGTAAAGAGCATGGCATCTCGACAAGCAGGAGGCCCATTAGAGAGCAGGGCGATAAGGCTTTCTGGAACCCAGCGATGTAGGTAAGCCAGGCTACAGCCTCACATGCCATAGAATTAGGTGCAGGCTGTGAAAAGTACCGTGTCAAATCCGTCAAAATGAGAGAAGAGCCCACCTCCGGTGAGGTCGCCGTGCATGACGCCCTTGCTGTGGAGGAAGCCCATTGCATCCGCAATCTCGGCGGCAGTCGACAATATCACGGCCATGTTGGGCGCCGCTTCGATCGTCGGCTTCATGCGGAACCAGCCCTTGTCCACCGCTTCCTGCAGAGACAGAAGCTTCTTTTGACGAGGTGCCAAGTGAGATTGCCAATACATATCCTTATGATTGACAGTGTGCAAATTCGCTGGGCAATTTCGCTGCGCAAGGACATGGCCCACAGATGTCAAAGGAGGGCCTTGCGGGCAGCAGCCTGCTGTCGGGCCATACATTCTAAGGGCCTTCTGACAGTGTCCGATCAGCACAGTCCCAACCACGGTACTTCAGCTTGACTTGTTCCGTACACCGGCGAATTCGGACTTGCTCTGCGCAGCGGTCCCTATTTTGAAATGCGCTAACTGCTCCCCACTTTTTTGGGACCACCAGTACGGCACTTAGAGGTACCTCAAAATGCTGCTTCCAACATGCACAATACTACCTCTACGATGATCCGTAACCATGAATTTCCTTCACTGAAATTGGCAAGAGAGCGCCAAAGAAGTGCACACCTGCACAAGACTCTTGTTGCAATACTGGTATCCTTACCGGGCTGAGCGGCACAACCCTGGGAAAAGAAAAGGAAAAGCAGAGGAGCTAAAAAGAGAAAACAGCCAGGCACACCTGCACGCAGCTCTTGTCGCTTCACTCAAGCAGGAGCCAGATCGCATCGAGCTGGGCGGTACAGGGCAAGTAGAAAGGATAAGGAAAAAAAACAAAAAGTGAAAAAGTTATAAAAAAGAAATGCGGGCGCACCTGCACGCAGCCCTTGTCGCAGTATTCCAGCAGGAGCCAGAGCTCATCGGGATGAGGGATGCCGCGGTTCTCACGCTGCCATTCATCACTGCTGACTCGCGAGTGACTGCGCAGCGCATGCGCGTACAGGCGGCAGATGGCCGGGTGAGTCAGCCCCTCGGTCAGCGCAGCTTCCATCGGCTTCCCATCCTGCATCTGCACCTTCTCCGCATCGTCCACCACTTTCACTGCCACCCTCTTGCCCTGCCACGTTCCCCGGTACACCTTCCCATACGAGCCTGTAGCAATCCACACATGGCAACTGTCAGCTCATGACTCTCCGCACTCTCAATGCCTGCAAGCATGCAGTGAAAAGAATGCAGCTGGATGTTCAGCACCAGCATAGCAGGTGATCAGGAACTTGCAGCACTGCTGCCATGGTAACTCTCACAGAAAATCTGTTTTTCACTGAATGGTCACCAACAAGAACAGAAGTACATCTTGTTCGACACGAGACATTGGAAGCTCGCCGCAAGAGCAAGGGCAGGGAGCATCGCCTTAGCAACCCACGCAGCTGCGCACCAGAGCAGCGGCGTGCCCGCTGATATATGAAGCAGGACGATTCAAAGGCTGTTTATCCATAGAAGGGGCTTCAAGCAGTCAGGTGATGTCAAAAGACGGTCTTGTTGGTAATTCGCTCACCCTTGCCGAGCTGGGGTCCAAGGCGCAGGCCCTCAAAGGGCAGCTTGCGCTTGCCGGCCGACGCGGCCAGCGCCGCGTTGCCGGGCCGCACCGTCACAAAGTAGTACTTGGTGCCGGCGGCTGCCGGAGCCTGTGTGCATGTGCCGGCAGGCACGCCGATCAGCTGCGCGTTTTCGTCTATCATGTCCGTCGTCGCAGGCCTGCGCGCATGAAGATTTGAAAAGTGCTTCAATTGCTCAGGACTATGGCTGGAACCTGTTGTTGTGCCTGCACATCTCCCGGGTGGGAGTCAGGGGTTCAAAACAGGCAGACACGGCAGAGAGCGCAGCATGAAGTAATCATAGCATCTTGTCGCAGGAGATAACGAGTCGGCATGTGCATGTTGCATGTGTGCCTTGTGGCAGCACGTGGCATGAGAAAGGCACAGGGAGTGGGAGTGTGAGTCACACTGTGAGACCAATGAGATGGCCGTCAAGCCTTGGGCACTTAGCGAAGTGAAGCAGGCACAAGGGATGCTAAGGGATCACAGGCAGATCCACACCTGAACATGATGTTGAAGAGCTTCTTGGCGGAGAGGCCAGCGCTCTCGCAGTGCGCATTCTTGATCATGAAAGGCTTCTGCTCGCCTGTATAGTGCTGATACGCCGTCCACGGCTCCTGCACAGGACAGACTTCCTCCTCAGAAGACAGCCACATTACCACTAAGACAGACAGGATGGCATTCGCCAGCTGAAGCTGCAGGTGCCTTTTTGTGGGCACAAGTCTGAATCGAGGCGCATATTCCAGGATTGGAACACTCATGGACAGGCAAAGAAAGCAGCGGGAAGATGAGCTAGAAACGCAGCACACAATGCAATTCTTGAGGGGAAATGGTGCTCCAGGTTTGAGGCAGTAGATGGGAGCACCTGGTCTTGGGAGCCATCGATGCTGAAGAGGTCCCAGAAACGATGCTGCAGAGCCGTCTCCCTCGGAATGCCTGCGCATGTATTCTCAAAGCTAATGTCAAGGTTCCATGCAAAAATTTCCAATGCAACGGCTTTGTTTTGGCACTCCCAAGAATGAGCCAGGTGCCACCGCATACTCACTGAAGCCAGTGGCATGCAGAGCAACCTGCTACACAGCTGCATCATCTCCTCAAGACACCCTCCTCTGTACCACATCAGGCGCAACCCAGCTGCTCCTTCCTATACATGTAGGAGAACTCTCTCCATTTATCATACACACCATTTCAAATTCAAAATGGCAAAAAAGAGCAAGTTTGAGTCCGCACCGGTCTGCGCAGTGATGGAGTCATTGGCATGCAGCACGCGCCAGCCTGGCGCTGATGTGTCGACGACTAAGAAGGCCTGGCTGTACGTTGACATGGCACGCATGAGCTTCAGCGAGTGCCGCCTCTGGTACTGGGCGGCCCACGCCGCCTCCAGCTCGCGCACGACTAATTCTGCCAGGTTGCACAGAATCGCCGCTCGCTCCTCGTCAAAATTGCGCGGCTTCTGGTCCACCACGCATCTGCGCAGAGCACAGAATGAAAAGTCAGAACTGCACAAAAGCGCAGCCTTGTACCTTGGCACGAAAGTGTCATCACTGGGGCCGGAATGACCGCTCCATTGTGAGTTCTTTGGCTGCCTGTGATGCAGGGAATGATTGCCGGCTCGCTGGTGCACTCTAGTTCAGTTTGAAGGTGAGAAATGATATGTCGTGAGCTCAGGGGCCTTCTGTTATGCAGGTATTCATTGCTGGCACACTGCTGCGCTTGGTAGACAGTTTGTTAGTCCGGAGGCTGCAGATGGTTTGAGGGACAACTGCAAAGCCTGCTGAAGCTCTGCGGTGAGAACGGGGGCACCTCCTTATGAGAGGAAAGAGCTACAGCAGGGACTGGAGCTCCCCACAAATCATCCGGCCTTTTTCATCAGCCCAGCTCTTTAACCGGTCCCTATGTTGCGATCATCAGGGTTGCATGGGTGGGACCGTCATATGGGTGAGATCGAGGCACATCACAGATACAGAGTAGGTCGCTGTCAAGGAACACAGTATGCAATTTACTCCCCTTGCATTGTGGGGAGATGGAGGGTTTTGAGGGGCTCACAGCATGCCGAGGCGGTGGCCGTTGGATGCCACGAGGGGAGCTCCGCAGTAGAAGCGCACATGCGGCGGATTCACCACCGTCGAGTTGAACCTCGTCCTGTGCGCAAACAAAACACAATCAGCCCCTTCGCTCCTTTGCTTCCAATTAGGGCTGTGTTTTGCTGACAGGCTGCCCGCAGCACTTGCAAGCAGCAAGATGCAGACCCGTTTAACACACAAGCATACAAGCATGCAATCAAAGGTACATGTCTTGCCCCCGACTGGCAATATGGGCCTCATGCAAAGGGTCCCTTTTTTGACACCAAACTATCAGATTGTCTGCCTGGAAACCTGCCCCTTGGCTGATTCAAAGACATGCAAGGAAGTGCGAGCGCCAAGAAAGAACAGAGGGCTGCTCTCGCGGTGTACACATACTGCATAGACAAAATAAAAACATCTTCCGGCCAAGAAACACTGCACCTCACATTGCACACATGCTGTCAACTGTGTCTAGGTGAGATTAACAAGAAAGAATTCAAACTCAAGTATAGATGCATGCGCACCTGGCGTCCTCGTGGGTGTCTTCCACGATGACCATCTGGTGCAGCGTGGGGACCAGGGACCAGTGGCAGATGGCCGGGGGGTCCAGGGAGATCCCCCCGCCCTTCACCAGCCCAGTTCCACACTTTATAAACTTCTTTTCCCCATCCAGCAAAGACACCATTATGGTCTCGACGCCCAGAACCGTGCACGCCAGCTCCAAGATGTGATCTGCGCACGCCAGACGTGGGCTTTACTTCCTGCTCCCATTCTGCTCAAGGAGAGAAAGCGCACATCAAAGGCGGTTCGAAAGCCAGCGCCTCGCAGATTTGAGCAAAAGCAGCAACAATTCAACCTTTTCCCAGACCAAGAGCACCATAGTGGCATTGCATGCATACATTCAAATGATTTGTTGTGCAGTTTGGGAAGCATCTGATCACATGCTGGCATTCAGGAGGTGTGTCCAACAGACTGACCAGCCCTCCCCCTAGGCTGCCAACAATGCTGCAAGCAAAGATGGCTTCGCAAGCCTGGCAGCTACTAGCGGCCGAGTTATACAGTGCTTGGGTTGTGCGGATCAGCCGCGTACCTATGTTGGGGTCGGGCGGCGTGCCGACTTGGCCCATAGAGAGCAGCGTGGCCAGCCGCTCATCATTGACTGCCGGCAACGGAGCACCCAAGTGGATATTGTACGGGTTCCCCTGCGCGCAAAATTCATGCGCGTTCATATCGAACATAATCCAGAGGATGTGTCTGCTTGACTTTGTCCTGCTTGTAGGGTGGTACGTGGAGGGATAGCCATAACAGTGCTGCCATCCTTGCGTGAAGGTATTTGGCAGGAGGCCCACTTGGGGCCGAGTGGCATCTCGCAAATGATGTTGTTAGAGATGTGGAAGCCGATCAGACTTCCATGCGCCCTCCACGACAAGACAGAACCCCATCTGACATCCAGCCTAGTGCTGAGGGGAGCATCAGCGGCTCAGCAAATACCTGAAGCTTCTATCAAAGCCAGCAAAGGGATTGCGTGGCAGTCAGCAACAACTCCATTGCCAAGAAAATCGCAGCTGGAAACCCACCAAGATGCCTAATGCACCTTGACTCGCTCAGATTGGATGACAGAGGGGTACGGCGCACGTCACAACTGCCTCAGCCGTCCTCAAAGGAGGAACAATGGCAACAAGAACCGTGCACGCAAAAGTATCAAGACATGCAGCCTGCAGGTATTGTGCCAGGTAGTGTGCCAGCTGCATTTTACACCACCCAAGTCTGTCGCAGGCAGCAGCGCACCTCGATAGTGGACTGTGTGAACGCGTTGAGGGGCACATTCAGGCGGCTGGGGGAGACTGGGTTGCAGTCGATGACCTCTATCAGGGCATCCGGAGTATCACCGCCCGCAAGCGCCTGTGGAACAGCCGCCAACAGTGAGTCATGCATGCAATGAGCTGCCATACACAGCTGCCCCTTGCACTGGCACATATCTACAGGCCAGCAGAGCACTGAGACACCACGAGACCTGAAGCAGCCCCCTTGCACAACTATCCCAAATTGGTAGCCCAACAGCTGATATCAGCCAGGATGTGACAAGGATATGGCTGCTCATGGCTTGCAACAAGAGTAAGTTGTGAGGGGTAAATCGTGATCAGGGATTTGGGGAAACTTGCCTTTACACGGGTGTTTCCGTCCAGGGGGTATGCCAGCGGCGCAGCCGTCTCGTTGGGAGCGCTATTGTCATCTGCTTGCGCAGTGGCAGAGACGTGCACACGCGTGTCAGCGTTGAGATCTGCGCGCGCCAAAGCCTGGACCACCTTTGCATTGGTGGCATCCTGCAGGTCTGCTGCCATCTGCGCAGGTGCAGGCTAAAGTCAAAGCTCGCATGCTTTAATTCTGCCAGCTGGTAAGCTGCAGGCAACAGTCATGTGCGTGGTTGAGGCCGCTGTGAAGAGCCTGGCAGCCTGTTGTGAAGGTGTGGGGCTCGCTAGCTGGGATGTGCCCCTTTCAGAGGTGAGCCAGAATGTCCTGGAAAACCTGACACGCTCCCAAACCCAGGTAATACATCCTTCGAATTTGCTACATTCTATGCCCTGATCGCTCATCCGGCGCCATATCTCGTTTGTACGTACAGGACAGGAGCGACTGAAAGATGGGGCACCAAGACCTGCTGACTGGTGCACCAGCCTCGACGAAACTCACACCATGTGCCTTTCACACAGCAAAATTCATTGCGTTCTCAGTCACGCTGATATAAAGCCGCTAATGCCCCGTCTTGTGTGCGATCCCAAACTAGCACCCAGATTCACTGTTGTCCGCAAAGTGCAGGAAGCCGCGTACCTTATGTGAAGCGATCTGACCATTCTCGTTCGATTTGTGAACGGATGATGCTAGTACGTTGTCTTCTTTCGTGATCGGCGCTGCCGAACAACAGGAGAGGAAACCCATCCCGGGTCCACTCCTGAACGTCCTCCAACGTCTTCTCTTCCGTGAGAGCTGTGTCCTGCTTGCCGCTCAGATGCAATATAAAGTTGTTGGCGTCACGATAACATTAATGTGCACCAGCATACATTCGTGGCCCTAAATATCGTTGCAGACGCGGAGATTTTCTTTGGCGAAAAAGTTCCTCCAAATCTCAAGAGGTGACGTTATTTCGGGCACGGGGCATTCGTCAGCAAGAGTGTTTTCTCCAACCACTGCAGAAGTTCCAGCTGCTGGTCCAAGCCTCGCACGATCGGGGGTTTCCTGCAGTGTCATGTGGCCAGAAGGATTGTGGATCACAAGTACCTCCCCGCTCGAGGCTTGCAGCGAACAAAACACCGACTAGCACATCCGGGTGACCTTGGCAGTCAGGAAATTCGCCCTACCGCGCCAGATTTGTCTTGGCCCTCACTCTTATATCCTGCGAGGCGGTGGAAGCTTTAGGGCGCGGTCGGACCTCCGAGCACGTACCGAAGGTTCGCAAATTGTATGACATGCTGTATGGTGTACTGCTCTCCACCCTGCGCACAGTCTTTGGGTCAAGAGGAGCAGCGGCTCTGGATGTGTGCTTGATACCATTATCCTTCAGGAAAGTGGCAGCATTCTTGATGACGGTTCTGGCAACTGTGCAAGACCCTAGATATAGTTCACATCAAGGGATTCCTTGGGTAGCTACAGAGCTGTGCAAGCCACCTGTCAAATCGAAAGTCACCTCTTTGATATGATGTGACGATACCTGCCACTCAAAGACGTGGTCAAGGGATACATTGGATCGAGGTTTCAAAATTTGAAGCAAGGGAGTTTGATCACACTGGAGGGTGCACCACGAGGCTGCATTCAGCAGCTCAACGCCGTCTTCACCTTCTTTTGTGAGGGCTGGCACTTAGAAAGGGACTGGAAGAGGGCTTAGGGATGCTTATGACCGCCAAAGGGGCTTCTTCCCTGCCAGACCCCCAAGAGAATCATTTGCCTGGCCTCTGGTCCTCTTGTGCCCCTCATCTTGCGTAGTGCAGGCATCTTCCTGATGAAGTGATATCTATTTCAAAGCCTGCCATGGCCCATGGTCAGCATGGCAAAAGCAACAGCTGCCCCCTCCTGTTTACAGCAGGAGCGCACCAGCTTAGTCTTCATCATTCCCACCTCTGCTGTAAGCAATAGGAGCGCTGAAGGAAACTGCAGCATTAGGCTTTCTTCTGATCATTCCTCGTGCATCCATGGTGAGAATAGTGGGCCGCCAGTGGACTTGCGCACCCTTTTACTGACCCCAGGGTCTTATCCCTTGTCTTATTTTTGCACAGGGCATGACGAGTCAAGATGCGGCGGACGGCGCTGTGGTCCCCTACGACCCCAGTGTCTTCGAGGGTTACAAGGGACCCCCGCTGCCGCCTAATGAGGACGAAAGGTCAGCTCATTCCTCCACAGATGCCTCCACATATTCCTCCTCTTTGATCAGCCCTGTCACCTGAGCATGCATGGGCGCATGCGTCATCAAGTGCAGAGGGCGTTGCATTGGAGCCTTGTGCAAGTACCGAAAATTGTGCTGTGAATGAGTTGTACACCTTCTTGCAAAACCCCATTCTCCCTTTACGGCGTGGCAGTCAAAATCGTTCGATACCAAGCAGTATAGCATCCTGGCGGGCTCTTCGCTGTTTGGCAGAGCTTTGGTAATGGCATGATTCTCACAATGTCGCCTTTTGGCAGTGTTTTCACAAGTGTCACGCGCACACCAGTCAAGAGGGCGTCAGGCAAACCACGGGTCCCTGTCACTTGACACCCGTTGCTGAAGGCTGTGCGCTGTGTTGTACTGCAGGTGCCGCACCCTGGAGACTCTGGACGTACAGCCAGAGGTGGACGACCCGGTGCTGTCATCCCTCTGCAAGCTGCTCTGCTCGCTGCTAAAAGTGCCCGCAGCAGGTGACTCACCCGCAGCCAACCTGTAATCGCTCACATTCTACCCGGTGCTGGCATTGCCTGGTGACAATGCCGTTCTCCGCCCTGATGCCACTGGTGTGGGATGCTCACACGCATGTGATGCCCTTCTTGGGCTCTCAGGCTGAACATTGCTCATAGTTGATTGATGTAGCTGCGTGAGAGATCCCATGGCGCCATAAGATGGATGGGCCCTGCCTATCTTGGTACAGTTCCAAGGTTTTACGCCCTGCCCCAAGTTGCATGCAGTGGCAGGGCCATCGAAACGCCCATATGACAAATGCACTTAAAGTATTCGCAACTGATAATTTGAATTTCTGGGGCTGCAGCGGTGTCGATAGTGGAGAGGGAACGCCAGGTGCTCAAGTCGACGGCGGGGAACATTACTCGCTGCGTGGTCCCCCGTAGCGCCTCCTTCTGCCAGCACACCTTTGTGCACAAGCTGCCCGTAGTCATGGTCGTCGAAGACACCCTCAAGGATGTCAGGTGGGTTCCTCATTAGCCTCGGCATTCTTGGCTACTCAAAAGCAGGCCAGCAGATACCTGTATGTGTATTAGTGGGCACAAGCTGTCCGTTGTCATGGTTGTCGAGGAGGCCTTCAGGGACATCGTGCGGGGGCCCTTCTCTGGCCTCTATTGTGTGAAGCTACGCTCTCTGCAGCCCTTGCCTGACTGCAGCGAATGTGCTATCTCATGGGGCCTCATTTGATCTGCCACAAGAAGGGCACCTGGCTCTGCAGTACGTTGGATTCTTTATGGTCCTAAACAAGCAGATGGCCATAGGTGGGGGACCCCTTTTGCATCACATACCAGCGCACACGCCAAAGGACAGGCCCGACTCGGTATGCAGAGGCACAGAACCCTCTGCTTTTCACTGCAAGCCCCTCGACCTGACAGTGCCTGCGGGGCGGGAGCTGTAATGCTGTGCCATGGGGACACGGTGTGCTGTGCGAAAGGAAGGGCACCAGTCTCAGCACACTGAATATCCGTCAGGGCGCCAAACCCTGCGCTGTTCACCGCGCGCCCCTTGGCCTGAGACCCTTGCTTGCGCGGCTGCTGCAGGTTTGCGGACAATCCGCTGGTGGCCAAGGGCGTGCACCCCATCCGCTTCTATGCAGGAGCGCCCCTCATCGCTTCCAACGGCCATCGCATCGGCGCCATGTGAGTCCCCTGTTCTCCATGCTGGCAGAGCCGCACTTGAAAGTGCGCCCACCCATTTGAAATACAGTATGCTCTGCATACGTACAGCTGTGCACAGCGCGGGCTGGAAGCCTGCCATGCACTGCAGTGTTGATTACAGCGCGCGGGAATGTTCGGCCTGCACAGAAGGGAAATGGCCGACCTGTCACAAGCGCAGGGGTGGTGGTTGGTAGTAGCTGCTCCTTCTTGCCAAGTGTAGCGTTGCTAACACAAGCGGAAGAGTGGGGGATTGCTCTAGGCTAGGTACCTGGGTGATGCAAACATGCAGTCTCCCAAAGCAAGGGCAGTTCATCAGGAAACTTTGACCCTGCCACCGTGTCTGATTGACTGCCGTGTGCGTGTTCCCCTGCCTGCAAGGGGTAGAATCTGATGGGGAAGGGTGTTCTAAACGAGAGGGTCATTTCCTGCGCAGGTGCCTGATAGACCAGAAGCCGCGCACGTTGAGCGTGGAGGATTACCGGGTGCTCTGCACCTGCGCAGAAATGGTGGTCCGCAGATTGGAGAAGCAGCAGTTTGAGCTGCTGGAGGCGAGTGCGGCCGACAAGATGCTGCGCACGTTGGACACTCTGCGGCGGCCGCTGCTGTTGGCCGACATGAGCTCGCGCGGATGGCCCGTGCTGCACGCCAACGAGGCCTGGCTCAAGCGCATGGGTGCGCGACACTTTTTTCTTTTTTGGCTGCGTATTTGTCTTCGGAATGTTTGCTGCAGGTTGCAACACGTGCCAACGGAGAAAGTCTTCTGCCATGCACCCAGGGAACCTTGGCATTTGTTAGTGCGTGGAGTTGAAAGACATTTGTGCACGGGTGCAGCGCATTTCCTTCGTAGTCGTAGTCAAGACTGAGGGCGTTCTTTCTGAGAAGTGGCATCAATTCTTTTAGGAATGTGCGGCCGGCGGCGGAATTTTTCATGTTGTGAGTGTCATGTCGCTGTGCTGCAGCGCTGCCAAAGGGGACAGAAATCCGCTCGGTGCCCTTCTGGGACTACTACGAGGCCACTCAAGAGTCACAGGTGCGCACTTGCTTACTGCCTTCACTTCAAGATGCTGTCAGTAATGACGTCCTAAAACGCACAAGCACCAACTGTGCATGAGGGATGATGATCATGGGTATGTTTGGGTGACTTGGGCACATATGGGTACCTGCAAGATGTGAAGGTGAGGCTGCTCGTCAAGGTTACCAAACGGATTACTTGAAAGCTGAGTGTGCCCTACTGCACAGGAGGCAGTGGTGGAGGGCTTCAATGAGCAGATCTCGCAGCAGAAGCCATTCTTCGTGTCGCTGCAGCTCAAGGACGGCTGCAACAAGGGGTGGCCTCTTCAAATGCATTTCAAGTGCGGACTCCCCTAAGTTCAACAATTTCTTTTGTGGGGTTGAGGGTGCGTCATGCAGCCTGTGGTGTCCTGGCAAAGCCCAGTTGCAGCTTAGACATCTCAGGTCTTGCAAAGGGGTTTCAGACGCCATGATGCCTCAGCTCCAAAAATGGGCAGGTCGCATCAAGGTTTCAGATGTTTGCATCCCTCTTTTTTACCTAAAAAACAGCAACCCCGGCGGTGGTTTGACCACAGCAGGGGATGTGTATTTTTCTAGTGACAGGTGGAGAGTGCCCAGTTAATGTGGGACAAAGGAAGCTAACTTGAGCGAGTCTTGTGGGCTTGCTGCAGGCCTGCGACACAAGGATCCCTAGATCCTTTCACGCCGGAGATTGCCATTCCCGAGGATGCGCCGTTGCATGACAACCCGGCAGATGACCTGCCTTACTACATCGTGACTATCCTGGACGACGGCGAGTCATCGCCAGCTCAGCCGCCCCAGGCCAAGGTGACCGGCTCACCATGAGCTTCATTCTCCCAGGGCAATTTCTGCCACCCCTGCAGAATTGCAGAGAGGAAGTTTTTTCATGGGTTGTGCCTTTGGCGTTGAGCAGATCTATTTGTCTGAGGCATGCTCAGGCTTGTTGAGTTCTTCCTGATGACGTGAACCCATGCGATGAGATGGGATCTTTTGGTGCCTGACGCTAAGGAGCAAGGCAGGCAGATTTTGTATCACCCTGGACGTTTGAGAGCGCTGACTGGCTCGTCTGGGATACCACAGCTGTCTTGCTGCTGCCCAGATGTCAAGTACTTTATCTTCAGCCGCCCAGATGTCAAGCACTTTATCTTTATACTTTTTCGTAAAATCAATAAGACTTCCAGCTGCATGTTCCTGCCAATGGCCTGCTAGCTGCTGCAGTGGTCAGTAATTTGCTCATGCATGCGCGCAGGCGGCAGTGCCTCAGAAGGGGATGCCCCCGGCTTTCAGCACCGATTCAGCGATCGGCACAGATGCAACAAAGAAGGTGCAAGTGCAAACGGGGACACCAGCAGCAGAACCAGTTGCTGCAGAACCTGCTCCAACCGCTGTAAAGCCTGCTGCAGAGGCCAAGGGCACCGAAAAGAAGCTCGGCTGCTTTGGCACAGATTCAGACTCGCAGCGAGCCTGTGTGATCTCATAGGGGTAGATGCAGCAGGGTTAATGCACCGTGTGGGGATGTTACAGAGTGCAACAAGCTGCAGTATTTGCCAGGGGCAACAACACCGGCTTTGGCTTCAGAGGCGTTTGGCCATCTGAGACCCGAGACAGCAGTGAGATATTAGCTTTGTGGCACATTAAAGGCACTTGCACAGCACAAGATCACATTCAGGACCTTATAGATGACTGGACTTCACTGGTTTCCCTTACAAGGCTTGCGAAACAAGAAGCCTTGTTATTTGATTGTGCCGTCGCAAGGGATGCTGCTGCAATCTGGATCTGGCTTACACCTGTCCTTCATCAGGCCTCCAGCTGAAATGGCCTTGAGGAGCTTAAAAATATTGATCCTTGAAAGAGCTTGAGGGCAGAGTAAACAGTGTTGTAATTGGAAGTTGAACCCCTTTGAGGGGGCGTTGTACGCACACGGGCTGGTCTCAGATGGCACCATCTGAAAACCAGGGTCCCATAGATATTATAAAGCTGACATCTTTGCAAGGGATTGCCGTGAGCGCTGCTGACAATGTGCAAGTGATTCTGGCAGCGTACAATTTGTCAAAGGGCCACTAACTCAACCTTGTTGATATTCAGACTGCGGCAGACAGACACACAAACTTACAGTAATTATTGGTGCTGTGTTGTTCACTCGCAGATGCACTGCATAATGTGTTGGGGTGAGGCTTTTCATGGAGAGTCAGCAATTGGGGTTGAGGGTGCTCAGTTGGTGGGGCCTTGAAAGCTAGATGTCTGAGTTGTGGCATAACACATGCGATTGAAATTTAGAACGGTGCGCTGACATCAGCAATCTGAGATTTGCTGACATCAGCGCCGTGATGTGCTTGATGCCTTGCTCTGTGTGGGCTCAAAACTACGAGACGCTGCCACGTGGACTGATTAGCAAGTTGTTGTGATCGTTGTGCACTGGACACTTTTCCAAGCGGGTGTTGTCAGCTTGACAAGCGAGGACATGCCCTGTGTGATGTTGTTTCTACCATATAATTTAGGCCAGCCTTGCAATTGCCTGACTGGAGCTCGTCCTGATTCGACGAGTGTAGTTTCGTGGCATTTTAACGGCTGTGGAATGCACTGTACAGTTGTTGACTTTGAAGTCCATGTTTGGTAGAATTTCTACCTTCACCAGCGTGGCTTTGCCACACCAGCGGCCGTATCCCCGTCGGAGGTGAATATGGTGGCTGAGTTCATGATTCACACGTGCCTGTTGCTTGTACAGGCGCCTGATGGGTTGAACTTTGCAAGCAATGCATATGGAGGTGCACTGGCCAACAGTGAAATGTAAGCAATGGCACATACTATGATACGCAACAACATATTCTGGCATGCTCGTCTGATTGCACATCTAGCATCATTCACTACTATGGTAATGGCGGGAATCATGACTGGGTGTCAACCAAGAGAGGCATGCAGTCTTGCATTTCTTCACTGCTTCATCGGACTTCTTCAAACAGTCCTTGACACCCACATGCTGCAGCTTGCGCAGCTCCTTGAGCGAAGCCAATCCTGCTCGAGCACCAGCAATTTGTCATGTACTCTCAAAGCAAAAAAATTTGTCTGGGCCCATTTTATGTCAAAATTTCGTAGTATACATCATCAGGCTCAGAGGGCACAGAGCTGAGTGATAGTCCGCCATTGCTGGGATTGTTTCATGAAGTGACCAAGCCTTCGCTTGCACACGTGAATCATGCAAAGCTGACGGGTTCAATCTCGCCTGCCTCATGAGCATGCCGGCATGAAAGTTGCAATTCACTACAAAATATTGATGGGCCCACTTGAGCGCACAAATCCCTGACACAGTACAATCGAAGATATGGGATGCGCATGTGGCATGCAACTAAGACTACTTCAATTTGGCCAATCTGATGAGAAAGGGCTTGGTTCTTGGAAGACGAGTCCAAAGCTATGCTGAAGTATATGCAAAGTGCAATGTGATGCACAGGTGCCTGCTATGCCTTCCTAGAACTCAAAGCCTTGGACCTGAGCGAGGTGCACAGTGTGAACGATGACTCGCTGGTGACCATCAGTGACATAAGCGGCCTGCTTGGCTTGGTCTGAACGGCTGCAAAGACATCACTGATACATATCGTTAATTTGTTCTAGAGTTTGCCGAGCCAGAGAAGAGCCTGGAATACCAGTCAGATCGACAGTGTCCCTTTAGGATGCCTGCGATGGAAAGCAGAAGTGCCTTTCGGGCGCCTGGTCTGGTGCCTGGCACAGCAGCATTTGGATTTCGGATGAGGCATTGCAAGCTCTTGTGCACTAGACCATCACGAATAACATGGAGTTCTCAAAGAATCTACTTAGAAATGGCGTTCAGCTCAGCTGCAAGAAGGCGAACGAACGAGGAACGGTTTCAAACCTAGACTGCTAGTAAGACTGTTCTCACTCTCGAGAGAGATGGACACACGTTATCTGCTCTGATTCTTCTGATCTTTTCAATGCTATACCCTGTTCGCCGCAGCAGAAGGGAAACCGTCACATCTGTCTTTACATACTTGGTGCCGGCAGCGAATTTTCCTCAGCAGAGGTGACTTTCTTCCAAATCCAGTATTTTTCATCAATTCAGCCTGCTTTATACAGGCCTGTGCACGTACAGAGGGTCAAAAAACAGCGAGAAACAGTGCCAAGAAGGTGAGCTGACGTGACACAGATCACGCTACGATGACTCACTGCCAGCTGGAGCACAAACGCTTTTGTGGTGCCTTTGATCCGGACTTGCTCAGTCCCAGCAAAGGTAACGTCAAATCCTCAAGATTCTAAGATGTCGTAATCGAAGGCTTCAGATTGCTTGTGGCCTTTTGTATTGCGACCCCCAGCGGGAAATCCAATGGCAGGATATAGCGATGCAGTCTTTGGAAGGCATATTTTTGGTTGCCGCATGCCATCCAGGACGGGACTGTTTCTGACGCGAAGCAGCCTATCGTACAGAGAGTCAGGGACATCCTCAGCTGCCAAGGTCAGCAAAACAATATTGGACTCCAAACCGGATCCAAAGGCTGTGCTTGTCGAGCTCCAGCGTCTGAAGGCACAGAATGAACGCTTGCGCCAGCAGCTAGCAGAGAGGGAGCGCAATTTAAATTTGCGAGAGAGTCAGGCTCCCATTGATTCACCGGTGGAAGATACGGAACAGGCTTCTCCTAGCCAGGATATTTTAGGTGAGCTTTTACAGCCCACAGTCCTTGTCATACCACACCTCCAACCCTTACTATGCCCATCAATGAATCTTCAAGTCGTTCTTTGCAATTGCTGACCAAGGCACATCGTTGTTTCGCTTGTCTGTCCCTGATGCCTCACTGGCAGGTTTGCCATCCTTCCTTCATTGACGACGTGCTTTCAAGAGGATCTATCTTCGCTTCGTGTTGCTCGAATGAGGAGTCTTTCAGCTACATTAGATAGCTTACTTTCCTGCTAAGAAGGTTGCTGGTGTGTAGGCGCGGATGCAAATGCATTGGAAGCGCGAGCAGCGGAGCCAGCTTCGACATCCCAACCTGAAGCTGGAGCCACGCAGTCTCCGAGTTCAGGCACAGCAGCGAGCCCGAAAGCAGCATCTGCACCGGCCTTCCTTGAGTTCCCCACTCGTGCAGATGAGAGGCGAGCAGCCCAAGCCACCGTCACTGCTCAAAGAAGCAGCCCTGCAAGGATAGAGGTGAGCAGCCTCTGCAGAAAGTGGGAGAATGGGATTTCTTTATATATCCGTCTTGTCTCACTGTGCATGTCAATTAAGGAAGCTGTCAGCATGTGTGTCCGTGATGTCCCAAAATGTACACCTGCTGGAATGGCATGAATGGCCGCTACACCATGTTTATGCCTCTCTTCAAATTGACTGGTACATGGTCGGTTGTGTGTTCTTAGCGCGAAGACCAAAATTTTTCTGCTGCTGTATTGTTCCCGTATTCACCTGCAGCTTGTCTGCAGATGCACCTTGGGTCTTGGTAGGGAGAGCGTGTAGTGTAGTAACAGTTACTTATGTGCACCTAGCCCTTAGGGCTGGAACAAGTGGGTAATATAAGTAACTATTATTAGTTCAATATTAGCTCAATATAATAACAGTAACTTGTGTGCAGGGGCGTGCCCAGAGTGGGAGGCAGGGGGCGCCAAAGCAGGCGGTGGAGCAGGCAGAGACGCCTTTGGACATAGTGTTTGTCAGCGCTGAGGTGGCGCCCTGGTCCAAAACAGGCGGCCTGGGGGACGTGGTCGGCTCGCTGCCCATTGCCCTCGCAGCCCGTGGCCACCGAGTCATGGTAGTCGCTCCCAGGTGGGGGGCCCCTGTGAGCCTGCTTGGAAATTGCACATGCCCACACTGTGGCTCCTGGCTTGAATTTCAGGCACTCAGGATCTGCAAGAGGTTCACACGGAAGGCAGAAGCAAATGTTTGGTGGTCCACAACACACCTAGTGTCAGCTCTTTTATGGTGCGGATTATCCAGCATATGAGAACACCCACAGGATATATGCGAGGGCCTGAGTACATGGTGTCCTTTTAAGAACACCCTTGGTCCTCCATGTCATCACGCCGGCAAGCTCTATAGAATTGCACACCCTTGCGATATTTGTACCGACCGCTGTGTGCACTTTGTGACACGGGATACTGTTGCGCGCAGGTACATAAACGGCAAGAGTGATGCGCTGTATGCGGGAGCGTTTGACACTGGCTGCAGAGTGCCGCTGGACATGGGCGCGTGTGGGACCCAGGAGGTCGCATTCTTCCACCAACACAGCGACGGCGTCGACTGGGTCTTCGTCGACCACCCCTCTTACCACCGGCCCGGTGTGTTATTCCCCTGAAATACCGGTCCTGTTCTATTGTGACTCCCTTGTTGACCCCCATTCAATACCCCTGAACACTGTCCTACAGATCAGCTCTTCATTTGATAAACGTCCGGAAGACAGGGTGGCAAGGGACCAGCCCTGGCTTGGTTGTAGGGAAGCCAGCAACGCAGGACTTTTGCGAAAGAAGTCCTGGACAAGTTGCATTATCTACCCCCTGGTGTATCAATCTCCCGTTGGAAAATGTGCTTTGTGCTGAAAGGCATGCTTGACAGTGTGGGCTCTCAATACGCAAGAAGCATGCATGCAGGATGCGTTGTGCTGTTCACTGCCTTGATGTCTTGTCATCCTCATCCTTGCTGGCTCTCTTGCTTGCAGTGTGCTTGATGTTGTGCTTCCTGTGCAGGCAACCCGTACCAGGATGAGAATGGCGTGTTTGGCGACAACCAGTTTCGCTACGCGCTGCTGAGCCTGGCCGCCTGCGAGGCCCCCCTGCAGCTCAACATCGGCGGCTTCAGGTGAGAAATTACCTACTCTCATTCTGCTAGCCAAAAGGGATTAGACCGTCCAGAAACCCGCTTGCAGCTGGCTAGAGTTGATCTTTGCATGGCTTGCTTGGATGACGGAGAACATTTTGCATGCCTGCTGCAAGCCCAATCTCGACACTGTTGTTACACACTTGACATGACAAGTGTGCTGCGTGATTTTTAAGATTTATATCTTGAAAGGGGTCTCGAAACTGGCTTTTAAATTTTCAACACAGGTCTGGGTCGCCGCCTGGGTTCCCCTATGGAGACAAGGTGGTCTTTGTGGCCAACGACTGGCATGCCGGATTGGTGCCCTCCTACATCGCCGGCAAGTACCGCAGAGCCGGCGTCTACAAGGTACTGTGACATGCATGCCTCCCTTTTTCTCCCCTTAGTCTAGTACTTTGACACTTCCACACTACTGTGGGCATGACTATATTTCCTATGTCCCATAACACAGCATTCCTCTCGCCTTCAGTGGTGCGGCTGATATGACAATTGTCGCCAAGAGTGTGCGTGTGCAAAAAGCACAAGGCAAAAAAGAAAAGCAACAGGGCTGGACTAGTCGTGAGTAGGTAGGGCAGACAGTCACTGGAAGAGCTGTTCCCGCCTCATGGCTGATTGGTATGTATCTGGTGACAGGATGCGCGGTGCATCTTCGCGATTCACAACCTGAGCCACCAGGGCGTGGAGCCGGCCGCCACCTTCAGCAACTTTGGCCTGCCCGAAGATTGGTGCGCGTGCCTCCTGGATGTCACTATTCAGCAATCTCCTTTCCACCAGCTCTTACCAGCAAGTCCGCTGTGCTGAACACCTCGATGATGTAACTGCAACACGTTGTTTGATCTGTTTGCCTTTGTGTTACGCAGCAGAAGAATTGTGGAGTACCCTGAAAGTCACACATGCCGCTGAATGTCACATAAGTTGGTATCTTCACATGGAAGTTGAAGTAATGATGTGTGCAGGTATGACCCGCTCTCGTGGGAGTACCCCAGCTGGGCCTCAATCAACGGCCCGGCTGTCAACATCCTGAAGGGCGCCCTCGTGGCATCCGACCGCATCGTCACCGTCAGTCAGGTGCCGCTCAGCTCCTTTTGTGACTTCAAAATTGATTGGCTCAGGTATTGTTGCCGGATGCAAGCACAAAGCGTATCCCACACAACACTCTCTGCCGGGCAGGCGAAGGGCAAGTGACTCATGTAAGAAGCTATTTCTCCCATGGTTTTCCCTTATAGCCTGCACTTCACTGGGACTCCCGTCAGGGAGTCATCAAACCAGCCTTCTTGTAGGTTCTGTGCTGCTCACGATCTCACCTGTTTTAACATTGCACGGCCACATTTAATATCGCGCATATCCACATCAGTGCTCTCGTGCAAGGCATTGGCCCACTCTCAGCGCTCCACAATACCCTGACATCACCACCCCTGGTGCGCAGGGGTACGCGTGGGAGATAACCACCCCGGAGGGCGGCTGGGGCCTGCACGGCGTGCTGCAGGCGCGACAGCACGTGCTCAACGGAATCACCAACGGGGTCGACACCGCCGAATGGGACCCCCAAACCGACGCGCACACGCCCGCGCCCTTCTGCGCGAACGACCTGAGGGGAAAGGCCGACTGCAAGGCCGCCCTGCAACGCGAGCTGGGCTTCAAGGTCAACCACGAGGTGAGTGCCTCGGTTGGAGCCCATCTTTTATGACCTTTTCACTGACCTTTATCCCTTGACCCTAGATTCACCACGTGGAAGGCCTCGCTGCGGTTCAAGTACCACCATGGATTGGTATTGCCGCTGACTCATCCGCCGCAGTTCCCCTTGCATGGCCGTTTGTGTCCGTGGCTTCTTGCATCTCAACAAGTATGCAGCGGGCCTTCGCGTGAGCTCATGTAACCATAGCTTGTGCGGCAAGAGGCTGTGAATAGAACTCAAGACCCTGAAGCTGACACGAGCGTCCAAGACAGGTTTGCTTTTGAGAGACCCCTGGAGTTGGATGCAGCTGGATGTGATGACGCATTGAACGAGGTGTTGTGGTGATCAATGTGCTGGTGGGTGGCAGGTGCCGCTGGTTGGGTGGATTGGGCGGTTGGACCACCAGAAGGGGCCTGACCTGGCGCTGGAGGCCGTCCCCGGCCTCGCGGCCCGCGGATGCCAGGTGAGATTTTGTCCCACCCAGCCCCAGAGCATCGATTCGATTCTGGGTGTGTGCCGTTGGAAATTGTTCTACATCATGCAGATGAAGGGCTGCACGCCTGTGGAGCAGGGCTGCATGTGCAGATAAACAAGTTGTTGACCAGTCAGAAACTCTGCGTAGTTCACAGCAAGCCAAGCCATTGCCTCTCTTACCCTCTCATTGAGTAGCCACAAGAACCAGAATAATGCGCCACTTGTCTCTATCTTGTGCCGGTATACTGTCTGTGCCTCTTGCTGCAACTTTGACTTTGACTTTGACTTTGACTTTGACTACCATTTTGTGGTGCTGCGCAGTTTGTGATGCTGGGCAGCGGCGACGCTGAGTACGAGAATGCAATGCGCGCAGCCGAGGCAGAGCATCCGGCCAGCTTCCGCGGCTGGGTCGGCTTCTCAGTGCCCGTGGCCCACCGCATCATTGCAGGTGCGCGCACATGGCTCAGTGCTGCTCTGTCACCGTCAGTTGGGATGACTGGCGTGGGTCTCAGACGTGGGGTTTTGCACGCTGCAAGGTCTGATGTGTAGTGTACGCAGCACTGTCCAGAAGTAAATATGCAGCGTTCTTTCATGTGAGCCTGGCAGTGTCAAACATCCCATAGAAGCATCCCATACCAATTGCCCTAATGGTGTTCGAGTTTCTTGTCAGCATTTGCAGATCAATCGTCAACAGTAACCCCACCGATATGGCCAGAACCTGCGAATATCAACTGACCATGGAACCAATGGTCACATTGTCGTTGCGCCATGAAGCAACAGGAGGGTGTCATTGGCAACTCTCTTCAGCAGAGCATCATCAGCAGCACCATGGGGGACATAGTCTGTTGGATGTTTTCAAAGAACACAACACCCAAAAACTGGCACTTGTGCGCGCAGGCTGCGACATTCTGCTGATGCCCTCGCGGTTTGAGCCGTGCGGGCTGAATCAGCTGTTTGCCATGCGTTACGGAACCATCCCCATCGCGCACGCCACTGGCGGCCTTCGAGACACCATCCAAGACTACTCACCCTACGCCAGCGGTGAGCAGCCCCCAACTTTGTCCCTTTTCCTGATTGCGCGCATTGAGGGAGAACATACGAAATGTCTTGCACAAGGTGCACTAATCACGACTCAAATACAGCTCTGAAGGGTGTGGCCAAATTTTTTCATTGTAGTCAGGCTGTGGTGGGCAGTCTGAAGGGCCGGGAACGCATCCCATCTCTATCTGGACTGAGACGCCGTTCTTGTTAGACCCTTTGTTCTAGACAAAGGGACCGAGCCTTGCTGCAGGCGCCTCTCGACAAGTCAACCAGTGCAGTCTTATATGCTCACGGCATGAATTGGAGCCCCATGCAACGGCACTTCCTATCAGCCTGGCAGCTTGCAGCACTTGATAATTGTTTTCTGACGCCGCGCAGAGCCGTCGGGCAAGGGCACAGGGTGGACCTTTTCTCCCCCGGACCCAGGGTCGATGTTGCGAGCGGTGGACGCAGCCTTGGAGACTCGCTGGCATCGGCCAGAGGAGTGGCAGGCCATAATGCGCAACGGCATGACCGCGGATCTGTCGTGGAACCGTGCGGCTTTGCAGTACGAGCAGATCTTCAACTGGGCGCTCATGGACGCGCCCGTGCGCGCCTACTGACTCAGAATTTGAATTCAAATCTGAGCTAGGATGCCTGGCACAATACCATGGACTTTATATGGAACTGCTGGGTACGAGCAGACCTTTAAGTAGGCCCTCATGGACGCCCCTGTGCGCGCCTACTGCTTTAAATTTGAATTCGAATTAAAGGTCGACTGCGTGGCAGCCTGAGTCAGCTGCTGCAGGGACCTTGTGAGACAGGTCCTCTTTCAGTGTGGGGACTTATCAACATGCCCGTATTTGCGCGCGTCTCAGAGCTGTTCAGGTGCATTGCTTGTTCTGATTGTTGCGCATCGATTGCCGTTCAAATTCGTGTTTGGGTTGACGTAGGTTTGGTAACGCTGTTGCCAGTCCCACCAGATTTCAAGCTGTGAGGCCGCTGCAAACAGCAAAGTAAAGGCTGCCTGCTATGTGTAGTGCTAATGAAGATTGCAGAAGAGTTCAATCCTTCTGTTTGTCGAGAAGATCAATGAAGTTGGTTTAATCTGATTGTTGCAGGATGTGTCATGTCGGTTTCTGTGCTGGGCCCGACCATAACTTCTTTGCTAATGAGCCGAAATGACTGCTTTGTGTTTAGAATATGTTCAGGTCAACGCCAAATAGGTGGAGGTTCTCCTGCACGTCTCCAAGTTGACTCAGCCATTGTATGCTTTGTAGACTGGCGAGTTCTTGATCTTAGAGCGAGTCTGTAGGTGCTGGCGCGCACTGATAGGGGCAATTGATCGGTGAACAGGTTGCAACATCTGTAAAATCTAGAAATGAGTTATGTGCGCTGCTTAAGCTTATAAAATCACCAAACCAATTGTCACCCGCGCACGTTTTGATGTCACACAGACGTGGCAGTGGCACTTCACCTGAAAGTCTGTGCCCACAATCGTGAGGTGCAAGCTCAAGCAGACGCTGCTTGCAGCACAATCCTGCGGGTGCTGGGGTTGTCCATTTAAGAACATATGCATGGGCTGGGTCGTCAGTTCATCATATGCATGCATGCCACATGTAATAAAGCTTACGGTATATTTTGTGCCAAGGTGCATGCGGAAGGAGAGATTATACACTCATGGAGCATTTTCTTCAATAGCATCATTGTCCCAATCCTGACCTTTCAGTCTTTGAAAAGCTTGTTGCCTTAAGGAACAACAATTGTCTATGTACTAGAATGCCCTACATTCCAACTTCAACGTTGGAATTCACAGAATCGTGGAAACTGCCTGCATCTATACGTACCAGCCTAATAAAGGCCATAAGAGCGGACTTGCACAGCAGCACAAGTCAGGCCCACAGGTAGCTAAGCACTGGCCAAGCAGGGCTCCATGACCATCTGTAGACAATGGAAATGGCTGCTGTCTAAGTTAGTTGCAACCATATGAACAGACTCGTCTGATCAGACCAACAAAAAGGAACAGTGCAAGTGCCAATCCCTTTTGTGGGTTCTGCAGACTCCTACATAATTGTGAAAGGGTGACAATTGCTGGCTGGTCACCAAATAATGAATCTGTCATCTGTCACAAGTGCTGACAATGGGGTCAGCAAAGAAGACTTAGACGCCTTTGAACTCATGTCATAATGTTTAAATTCGTGTCAAACGCAAGCTAGTTTGGCAAGTGCTACAACGCATGCTCGCCTTTTCATCTATGCACAGGTCCACAAAAGCGCACGAAGAAAATCCTTCATGCCGTGGCTTCATGGAGGAACTGCCATGTCAGCATTTCAGCTGGGAGACTGCGTTCGCAATTGCAGGCTCCAATCTCATGCCCCCCCGCACAAGAAAATTCTGCGCTCAGCAACGGGCCATGCGGCCGCCGTTGCCACAGGAGATGGCAGACACCGTCGCAGCTGCGCGCAAACCACAAATCATTTAACGTTTTTTGTCGTTCTTCAACAGGCAAATGATGGACGGAAGACAACAGGACATGCATGCAGCAGTAAACCAGGCGGGATGCAACTGATTACGCTGTTAGCGCGCCGGTGTATTTTTCTAACTTAGGGCCCCTTTGAAAGCAATTTATTGACCCACTGCCACCTTGAAGGGTGAGATGGGGATTTGAAAATTTGCAGGCAGCTGTCAGACAGGTCAGCTCTTTTGTGCTGCATGCAGAGGGTCCCTAGCAAAAGTGAAGGGTGGCAATCCAAGCCCATGCGCGTTCAAATTTTGCATAGACAGTTCTGCAAGCTCGGGGAGATCTGGCAGGTGCAAGGGTCCGTAGGGAGGAGCCCTAAAATACACCCTGGAATTAAAAATAAAAAAAAACGCACCGGCCTTGAGGGAGTCAGGGGTGAACCCTACGGGGCCAACAGCCTGGTTGTAGATGAACCTCTGGTCGAGGCAGTTGCCGCCAAAGAAGGAGTTGGAGTCCGAGCAGCAACTGCGCCACAGAAATCCCCACTATCAAATTAATTTCATCAAACCATCAAGTGATCAAAATCAAGGCACAGAGCAACGTCAGCGCTGTGAAGGCTTCAAGCTAAAGACACAAGAGCTCTGACACAGGCAGCTTCAAGTCTTACTAATTGGATTGTGTGGTCAATTTTTGTGTCTGCAGCAATGATAGCTCTAAAGAAGGCGCCTCTCCCCAACATGACAGGGCCACAGCCAATTTTTTGCATGTATGCATGTGGGGGCGATTAGTTATCACAAAGGCTACTGTTCCAGTACGATCGCTTTTATTTGGTACGTGCCTAGCAATTCTGCAGAGCCTCAGGACAAGACACAACAAGAGTCATATGTTGGAGGACATGTGGGCACTGCTGCTTTGCTGTTGGACAGCCCATCTCCCTAGCAACACCGGGGACTGACGGCTCCATGCCACCCCCTCAGCTGCCCTCCATACAGCAGTTTAAAATTCAAAATTTGGGATAATGGCTCGAGGCAACCTCTTCCCCGGTCCTCCATACAGCAAATCGGAATGAAATCCTTGGGATAATGGCTCCAAGCAATCTCTTCAGCAGGGCTCTGGACGGCGTTTTGATTTTGCATTTCATGTCAGCTTAGATGTCAGCACACCGTTTTCTTTATTTTAAATTTGAATCCGTACCTGGCGCTGGGAGTGCCGTACTTGCCGCTCTGCACCTCGGACCGCAGAGTGGCGCACTCGGCTGAATTGATGGTGGCTGTCTGTTGCTTGACCTGATTCGTGAAGGCTGAGCAGGTGTTCTGGATCGACAGACCCGTTCCAATGCAATCCGCGCCTGCACAGCAGCAGAGAGGCTAAATTAAGATTATCATGCCTGTGATATCCAAATGCTTTTCCTGCCAAGTGGCAAGGTGCGCCTGCAGACATGTAAGAGGCTGCCAAAGTCCTACCCCTGGATGGACTCGCCAGATGCAAGTAAGACCCAATCAACCGTGGGCACGGTGCTCAGTATTTATAGTATATTATAATAATACCACGCCCTGCCAGCCCCGGCCAAGATGCCACATCCCGGTCTGTGTATTTGTGCTCCCTCTCATCGTCAGTCTGCCCAATGTAAAGGGGCGACAGGGAAGGGGCCAATGTGATAGGGTCTGCTCAAATTGAGCTGCAAAACAGGGGGCTGGGGATCTTGAAACATCCACCGACAGATGAAGAATAGAGACTAAATATTCTTCAAGCAATTGCCTGCATGCGGACCATCTCTACTTTGCCACCTCTCTGGGCGCTCGTAGCCATCTCTCATTCTTACACAGCACAAGATACCATTAGGTGCAAAGCCTTGGGTCTTGGGTTTTCACATTCAGCTGCAAGGCTGACAGGCTGAGACACTAAGTCCACAGGTTATAGAAAGATAGGTGGTGGCATGAGATGGCATACACTCAGACCAGATTTTAAATTCAGGATTCAATCGTAGGGGCGTACTGGCAGGGGGGATGGCAGCAGCCATCAAGGTGACGAAGACCGCTGCGACTGCAAGCTTCAGGGATGCCATCTCAGCTGCTGGGGTGTGGACGTGAAATTCCTGCAAGAGAAAAGGGTCCAATGTATAATGTACAGCGATTGTCTTTTACTTGTTCTGGGATCAGAAGATGACATAAGACTTCACTGCTCGAGCGGCTCGATGCAATTGGCCTCCTTTAACCCACTTGACGTGAAGGTGCTGGGCGCTACTATGGGACTTGACACTAGTCTGTAGACGGGTTCTACTATCAAAGTCGTTTGGTCTTCGGTCAGGCTTAATTTAAACATGTAAACGCAACACCTGGCCTGAGCCTTGCGAGCCACAAGCCACTCGTGCGCCCAGTGGAAGACTCACGAGTCGAAAGAGTCTATGCGAATCAATTAACCTTTCAGGTGCTTTTAAGATCTAATCTGTGCTCCCCTTCAAGCTCTGGAACCTGCCAGGTGTCAAGCGGGGCTTCGATCAGCTCTGGCATGCCGAAAGTGATCTGGCGTCTGCGGAGTTAGGTTACCTGGAAGACGTGGGTTGCAAGGTTGTGATAGCGCCAGGCAACGCGTCCACTGTATTGTCCTTTGATATTTGAGGATGTTAGGGTGATGTTGGGGTGAAAGGAGGTAGCAGCCCGTTCTGACATAAATTCGAGCGACTCCTTGTCCGCCTCGGCGGCACTTGACATGGAACCCATTGCATCCATGGCCCATCAATGTTCCAATAGCTACACCAGCATGATACTGCCATCGATTGTGATCATCAAGGGTCCAGGAATGAGCCATGCCATACTGGTAACATCGTGCAGTCCGCAGTGAACTTCATGTTGAACGTACTATTAATATTACTACACGCATTTCCAAGTTGGAAAAGGCAACTTGCGTACGTCCTTGAAGGTACGTCCTGCAGACGAGCTGCAGTTACATGCTGCCAAAAGCCTTGAATGTATATGTTATAAAAGTTGGCATCGGCTCTCCACCATCTCTGGAAGGTACTAAGGCTATATTTGGGCACTGGAATGCCTTGAACAACCCAAAAATCCAGGGACAGCTCGCCCTGAGAACATTCAGCTAAACCCAAACTGTGCCCATGGAATGAATTCGGGCATCAATGTGACCTGCTGGTCCAGTGTGCACTTGTAGAATTTCAAGTAGTTGAGACACTGCCCTGACACGCAGTAGTCCGCCGTGCTTGAGCATGGCAGGTCGGCTTTGATCTGCGTCCATGTCCTGGTCATTCCCACGCCAAGGCTGACTTGTACGTCACTGGGCATCTTGAAAGTTGGTTTCTGCACACACACGTAAATAGTCATGCATGAGCATGTGCACAGACACTGTGACACCCACTCGTGAGGTGGAGAACATGACATTTGAAGCAGCTGACGGGATATTAAAAAGGATTTCATTCCAGGGGCAACTGCAACGCTTGCAGCAAACACCACTTGGCTACGATGAGCACTGAAGTCTGCATCTTGGAGCTGATTATGATCTGCTTATTAACCCAGCACTAGCAAAACTTGTCAGCAGACTTGTGCTCCTCTAGTGAAGAGCTTGCCAGTGGGCCCGGATCACATAATAAGCCTAATCGCACGGAGATCTATACCTGACTGATCATATATAGATCCTCCTGCTAACCGCACTTCCAGGGCATCTTCAGGGGAATCATCGCAGGCATGGAATAGCAGCACACATATTTAAGAGGCATTGATGACTCAAAATCCTCTCACCTGAACTGCAGCCGCTGCGGTGTCCAACTGGGTCATAAGGTTTGCTGCCCTAAGGGCGCTGTTTGAGGTGATGCCACACGTCGGCAGTGCGAGCTTGAGGGCTGAAGAGCTACTCAATGCTGAGCGCAGCGTTTGCGACTGTGAGACAATGCTGCTAGCTTTGCTCAGACTGTTGATGGTGTTCTTCAAGTCAAGAAGCTTGCTGATTTGAGCAAATGGTAGCAGCTCAGAAAGATCCATGGATCCAGTGCTGGCCTGCACAACAATTGCAGCACTATATTTATTTTTGCAAACTTGGCCGGCACACTCCTTACCCAAAAAAAAACAAAGTATGATGCTGTAGGCCTCCGTGAGAGGGGTGTGTGCATCACCATTTGGAGGATCCTTTTTACGAGAAAAGCCGTGTAGCCCTGGCTGGCGTCCTTGAGTGTGGCTGAAACGGTCGAAATGCTGCTTGAAATGCTCTGCAGATTCTTGGCAGTTGTCACGACCTGCAAATTAAAGCAGCACTTGCATGCATATCACACGACATATATGTCAAGATGCATTCAAGGGCAAATTACGTATGCAGCTTGCAATGCTCATGCTCTCAAGCAAATTGCAGTAACACCGTCTGTCTCAGTGTGCCATGCTTTACTTGTACTCACGCTGTTGATGCCTTGAAGGGAACTGGATAGCTGAGTGCTGAATGTCAGTCTTACAGCTGGGCAGTCAATCGATGCCTGGTTTAGGTCCTTCAGCAGATCAGAGGCGCTCTCTGCACGTCACACAAAACTGCATCATTATCACATGAAGCAGCCTGTGGAAAATATCACACCCACCATACTTAGAATGCCTTGGCCCCGGCTGGCGGGGGGGCAATATAAATACTGAGCACCGTGCCCACTGTTGATTGGGTCTTGCTTGGATCTGGCAAGTCCAACAAGGGGTAGGATCATGGCGGCCTTCAACTGCAGCTTGTCTGCAGGACGCACCTTGCCTCTTGGCAGGAAAAGCGTGTAATAATAAAATAAGAATTCTCAGAATCCAGGCACAAAGAACACCTCATCTTTGCCAGAAATTCACGGTAGATCGCATAGGCCAAAAAGATTTATGGATTGGGGCAAAGGGAGCATGCCTGTGAGACCTAATACCGCAGTTGCAGCGTTTGCATACGATGTTGCATAACTCGCCAGGGCACTGGCAAGTCCGCTGCTCAGCGCGCTTTGGACTTCACTGAAGTAGGCCAGGAAGAAGTCTCTCAAGTCCGGCATGCAAGTTGCTCCACCACTCACCGCACAGACAGCCGCACGGGCGGCAAAGTTGTTGTACTTCTTGTACCCAAAAACTGGGAGTGTGAAAAGGTTGGGGTAAGACAGCAGTTTCGAGACCACCGCATCTTTGTCGCTCTGTATATTCAAGCCCTGTGGAAAATGCAGCCTGAGTCACAAGCAAGCATCACAGCATGCAAGGAGTGTTGAACACTTGTTTTTGGAGCAGCTCTTTTCTTTGCGATTCTTCTGCTACAGCCAGTAGTTGAATGCACAATCTTCTGTGATAATCTTCAGACACTGCAGCAAAGGTCGAGAGGTTTACCGATCTCATGAAGCAATCTGTGATGTCAGCGTAGGTGTTGTAGGCTGCTGCTCCAACCTTATTGACGCTGTCTGATGTCAATTCTTTGGCCATGTTTTGCAACAAAGCTGTGTAGAGCTGGGGATAACAGGTGCAAATCCCGACTGCAGTCCGGACCTGCACCATATGTTTGAAAGCAGTCTTTCAAGAGAAATGGACATCAACGTCAAGTGAGCTTTAAGTTTACACGTGTTCACAAAAGCACATCATCTTGGTCTGCAATCTATCCACCTTCAGATAAGCTGCATGGCAATGCCACATCCGCAGGTTCTCTATAGCAGAAGGGCACTCACACTTAGCAACAAGAAGTGGAAGAGCGCTGAAGATGCTGACAACTTGCCTGATTGCATGCCCCACCGACAGCATCTGCCACCCGCGCACTTTGCATGTTGGCCTCGCATGCAAGCAAATGCCGTCCGAAACTGATGGATGGAAGCTTTACTCTGGGCGCGATGTAGTCTTGAGCACGCTCTACGGTGCTGGCAACCTGCAGAGTTGGGCGCACGCTGGACTGAACACTTCTTCGGCTCTAACATATTGGGGGCGACGTGAGAATGCAAGGGGTTCCGTTGATGATATCAGACAAAACAGATGGGCCTGATCACAGTTCTGGTTCTCAGCAATGTGAGGGAAGCCCGAAAATCAGAGATTAAGCTCCACTGCGTGCATGAACAAGCAAGCCCTTACCGCTGTTCCCGTTTGCTGAACGGTCTCTACGGGATCCATCAGCGCATTGGCCAGCTTCTGTAGACAGCTGCCTACATTGGCGGATGGGTACTTATATGTCAAGGAGCATACGCGGCTTATCTCCTGACCTCCTTTGCTGCAGAGCTGCAGAACAAACGTATATAAGCGGCACTTTTTACGCACACGTCATATTTACAAGGTAGATCATAGGCACGCTTGCGCAGAATTAAACTTCTGAAACGAGTCAGTCTGGGAGTGGAATGACCTCTGCTGCGTAACCGTCGCCAGCGGACACCTCAAAGAATGCACTAATGCTCAAAAGTGACATTAAAAGAGCAACGTCACGCCTTGCGACAGCCATGTCCGAGACCGACAAGCGAAGTTCCGGCCACAGAATCCTCTGCAGCACAGTCATCTTAGGTCATATAAAAATCTAAACGGTATTGTCTGGACACTTCGATGCCAAGTACCTAGACTCGCGTCCATCCAAGCTCCGGCGCGTCTGGTGAAGGACCCTAAGCGATCGAGCAGAGACAGGAGGCGGGCTGAAATAGCCATTTAAGACTGTTATGAATACTTGTTGACTCTCGAACTGTATGTTTATCGCCTCAAAATGACCCCAAGTCCTTGACATATATCATGTAACCCTCCCCCGAACCCGTGAAATGGCGGCTAGCCTGGGCCGTATCAACAGAGCTAGGTACTGGTCGAAAGTCAGAAAAGATTTCCTTATCTACGCGAATGGCTACGTAAATTCCTGTAGCGAGGGTAGAGGTCGTGGATAACCCTTTCAGGGACGCCTGGCAGAATTCGAAGGGCAAATGTCCAGGCATAAAACAAATTGATTCAGATATACACGTATATATGCTCACCTGGAGAAGATTGCAACAACGTGGGAAATATTATGCTCGGTATCTATTATTGCCTCTTCATCCGCGACGCAGCTTCACAAGTGCTGCTCCCAGGCGCCAATTCAGACGACGTGATTTCGAACCCTATTTTCCGGGCCAGTTATTGCAATAGATGCAGATTTGCAATGTAGCTTGCCTTCCCTCCTCAATTGAGCATGCACAAAAGTGGCTTTGTATAGAGCTCCAGCCCGGCTTCAGGAGCCCTTCATATTCTACCTGCTCCTGCCGCTTGCCGCTTGCCAATGAGTCTGACAGTTGTAGACAACACCCCGAGTCAGGACCGATCACAAAATTCCCCTCTTCACTTTCAGCATTCAAGGCTGCTGAGGCACACTTACACAATGCAGCGCTTGCTCACACTAATGCTTGCAGCACGTAGCTGTAGCATGCAGTATACATCTCAGACATGAATGTCACTTTAACGGCTCAGATGCTTCCGAAAGGCTCTCGTCCAGTTGCTGGGCTGCGCTAAGGTAAGGAAGACAATCATGACATGTTTCGCAGCTCGGTCTTGTGCAAGGCACAACAAAACTGCAGTGGGGGCTTTCACAGTGCCTCAGGGCGAATGGTCTTGACTGTCCTGATCCCCGCGCTGTCCACAATCTTGATCACATAGCTGGGCGGAGCCACCACAAGCCTCCTCTTCACCTGCAGCCGACACACACATATGCAAGGCATCAGCGCTATCATCACGGCACAGGCCAACGCGCACCATGCTGGCAGAAACATGGTTGCCGTGAGCGGGTAACACTTGCTGCGAGCGTGTCACTCCATATCAAAAGCCATGCCCTCAACCATCTTGCTGCCTCATCAGCTGTGATCTGGGAGAATGACAGCTCCACCCTGTCATCCTGACAACTCACCAGCTGGGTTGCGTCATAAAAGCTGGAATATCCTTCCACAGTTTTCTAGACGCTGGAAGAGGCGGAAGTCACAGGAAGCTGCCAAATTGGCGCAGTAACAAGCCGTATGACACTGCGAGCTGCCGACAGATCCAGGGAGTGCTGCTGAATAAAAAAGGAGCAGCTGCTTTTGCAATGTGAAACAATTTAATGCTGCGAGGTGCCAAAAAGGCACAGAATGCTATTTAAGTGAAAAGACTGAGCAGGTCCAGGATGTTCCTGCAATGTCATCAGGCCTCACCTCTTGGATCCCCTTCTCCATGAGCTCCACGGCCTCCTCCTGGGTCAGGTCTGGGCGCCACAGCCGGTCCATCATTGACAGCACAAAATAGGAGCCTGCCAGCACACACAGACTGTCATCAAAATACGTGCACCAAACTGGCACCTCATTCTTCTCCCTTTCTTTCGGCCCTCCGAGACGGATGTCTCTCATGTTATCGCTCCAGCACACAAAGTGTGAAGGCCTGGGGTAGGCTCAAGCATTCTCATTCTTCTCAAACCCCGCCGGAGCTTGTCTTTAGCATACCACAGGTGTGCATCTACTGCAGCTCAGCCAGTGCACAAGCCCACGGCGAACAATGCGCATATCACGTTGGATCAGAGCCGTTACCCACTCTGTGCGATCTGTCGCAAGTGCCGCGCCAGCCAACAGTGTGCGAGTGCAAGTTTTCTTGGAAGAAAGAGTGCCTATTCTTTGCTCTTGGCTCATGCACCCAGAGGTAGGGAGGACAGCTGCCAGAGCTATGCGATATTCTGGGCTTCAGGGTGAGGGAGTAGAGGCACGCACCGTATCCAGTACCAGCGACATTCATGGAGTGCATGGTTGCCAGGTAGTCCATCCAGTACAGCGAGGGGCCGGCCTTCTCATCCCACCCTGCTATGAGCAGGTTTGTGTTGTAGGGGCCCTGCAGCACAAAGAAGCACGCACGCGACTTAAAAATGCCCCAAATAATAATCATCGTGGCACTCATCAATTGGCATCAAATAGTGATTGCAAGGTAAGCACTGCAGATGCTTGCAGCGAGCGCTGGCCAGAAGGGAGGCCTCCATGACCGAGCAGACCTACCTTTCTGAGCGCAGTTGCAAGCTCTGACCGGGTGAAGTTCGCCACTGCTTTGGTGGTGAGCGCCCGCTCGTGTCGCAGCGCATACAGTCGAGAATTGGCCATGATGAATTCAGAAAACTGCACACGATCACCAGGCTCCCCTGCAAGCAAAACGAAAGGCATAATTGGAACTGAGAGGTATTATTCAACTTGTATTAACGAATTGACGCATACGTAGCTTGTATATTTTACACATCAGGAAACGCCTCTGCTAAAAATGTGGAAACCTATGCTGCAGAAGTGCCCATCAAGTACTTAAGGTGTAATAGAGATACACCTGAAAGGCACATCAGCTTGTGGCTGTCGATGGGAACAAGCTTGTCCTCATCGTGCTTGATTGTGATGATCTGCTGCGCGGCCGTGGTATCACCAACCACCACTACAAAGTCCTTTCCCTTGATGCCCATCAGGTACTCCATCTTGGCTAGCCTCGTTCAGTCGAGCACCTTATCTTGGTCCCCCTGGGCGCTTCTGGATACTTTACGTTCTTGGAGAGCCTCAACTAGACTTTGATGCAGGTTCTTGTCGTGCTCACCACCTTGCAGAACTCAGGACCCTTCACAAGAGTCTTCGAAGGCCGTCTCTGACTGGCTGAATTACGTGGATGTAACAATATGCGATCCCTCAACAATCGTAACGTGCTGTGGACAAGACAACTTACGCTGATGGTCGAGTGTCCACTCCAATCATTGCATGTTGCTTGTCAGGGCTTGCGTTCAATGTATTATTTACAGGGGAATGGAAACCCCGTTGACACCGTGGCGCCATGTGGAACCCACGAGCAAACTCGCCAGTTGGAGCGCATGTTCCTTTCCTGCTTCGAAGTTGAACCCTGCGGAAGAACGTATCGTACTGAAGGCTTAAATAGACCCCGGAGTAAAGGATACATTCATTCTTGGATACAGGATCTATATATTTGTTGGCCATCGTCAGTAGTACTCGGGGAAACATTGACACAGATTTACCGGTTTCGTCTAAGGATGCAGCCGCTGGTACGGATACAAAGAATAGACATTGCTTGTATAACAGAGCAGTGCCTTTGTGCTCGTTGAAAGCGACTGTTCGCAAGAGGTGTTGGCGTCGTTAGACAATGAAGATGGAAGCAGCACCCATCACCGTGCAACAGCTCCAGCGTCTTTTTAAGGATCAACAAAGGTGGTTGGAAAGTTGACCAATCGCTTTGTGAGGCTATCATAATTTGCCTGCGAAGTATCTTTCACAGATCCAAGGTAAGCGTTTTGACGAGGGACAGCATGAGATCTCTAGTGTCCTGCAGGTTCTTGAATTCCTTTTTCGACGGACTGGAGTACGAGCCTATAGAGGCGTTCTGCAAGGTGACTGGACGGCTGTCCTCCACTGGTCAAGCTGCCTACTGCTTCACCGTTGACCTCCTGTTCTCCAGCTGCGGTACTCTCAGTGCTCCCATCATAAATGGTGGCATTTGCTACTGTTTTCACAGGCATGCCTGGAATGCTGCGGCTCCATCCTCTTCACAGGCATCGGCAAGAGCGGCTTCATTGCACAGAAGGTGCGCAAGTGCCCGATAATGTGAGCGTCAGTAAACCTCCAGAGTGCAGATGAGCAGGTGACGAAGAGCAACGCATGCATATTTACACTTGAGGAACCTTCAACACATCCATTGCTCGTGTGCATCTGCCCAGAGTTCACATGCACACAAGCAGCGGACCAGTTGTAGGCCCCTCAAGAGCGGCTGCAAATAATGCTGACAAGACACACCCTGTGCCTTCTGGCTGCGGTACGCCGATCATTCATATATGTTACTAATGACATGATGCAACCAGGTTTTTTCTGGTCTCGGCAGGTGTGCCAGACGCTGGTGTCCACTGGGACAAAGGCGGTGTTCCTGAACCCCACAGATGCGCTGCATGGCGACATCGGCATTGTGGGCCGAGATGATCTGGTGGTCATTGTGTCGAAGTCCGGCGCCACTGAGGAGCTGCTTCGCTTGGTCCCCTACGCAAAGGTGGGGAACCCCCCATCCTACAGCTGCATAAAACGACCAATGCTCTGGATGGTTGCACGATCTTGAACCGCGGCAGGCTTCCACGGCACCTTTTGACACAGTATGCACAGGCTCCTGGAACAGGGAGCCTCCAAGCACCCCCCATTCCCTTTGTCAAGCGTCTGCCATTCATTGGGACCAAGGCAGTTGCAGCCTCACTGCTCTTGCAGGCAATGCTGCGGCAATGCTTCCTTGACACCTTGCCAGCAGCAAAGGCAGAAGACCACACATGCAACGCGGATAACCTTGATGATCAATCTCTTGAGACATGCGGGTAGGTTTGATATACACACTCTGACGTGCGCGCAGGCCAAGGGAGCGAAGCTGGTGGCGGTGACGTCTGTTGTGGGCTGCCGGCTGGCGGCCATGTGCGACATGTGCGTGCACCTGCCGCTCGAGCGCGAGCTCTGCCCCTTCGACCTCGCGCCCGTAACTTCTACGGCCGCGCAGATGGTGTTCGGGGACACCGTGGCCATCGCTCTCATGCAGGCGCGTGGCGCTGCCTCCTTGGATTCCTTCAAATGACAAATGATGACAAATCATTACGAATCAACCAATTTGCACAAGGCCCCGTGGCGATCACTGAGTAATGTAATAACTTCCCTGTTGGCAGTCTGGGGTCGGTCTGCGTGCTTCCTTGCCAGAGCGCATGGTAGGCCCATTGCCAGTGATGCAGATAATATGGACAAGGCACCGAGGGTGCCTCAAGCTCTTAGCAGCACAAGTTTGGCACGTTTTACTGCTGACTGTGCGCATGGATATATCAAGGGATGCCCAACTGTCAGGTGCTGATGGGTCTCGTGCTGCAAATGCAACAGGCCAAGCGGCTGACTCAGGAGGAGTACGCGATGAATCACCCGGCGGGCAGAATAGGCAAGCGGCTCATCCTGCGCGTGCATGATATCATGCTGACCGGACCGGCCCTGCCTCTGGCCGCGCCGGATACCCTCATCATGGAGGCGCGCATCGACCTTGCACTCTTTCCATCTTTCCAAGCAAAAACGCCTCTCCTTTGGTGTGATTGTCCTTTATTTTAGCATGTTCTGAAGGGTCGATCGGGTCTTGCTTGGATCTGGAGTGTTGAACAAGTAACATCAAATAAGGGCAACCTTCACCGGCAGATCAGCTGCAGAAGCGCCTTGCCCTTTTGGCAGGCGCAGACACCTAAGAATTGAGGTAAACAGTATACCTTAAAAGTGGATTTTCTTGACACGGGGTGTTTTGGTGTGTGCGCAGTCGTTGAAGGAGTTGACAGGGAAGGGGGTGGGGTGCTTGCTCGTGGTGGACCCAGCTTCCGGGCAGCTGCTGGGCACCTTCACTGACGGTGACCTGCGCCGCACGCTGCAGGGCAGGGGAGCACAGGTGACTCATCACCGCCTCTGCCCGCTGATGTTCACTCAGACTGCCACATGTGCAGTGTCCCTTGGCCCCAGCTTGTTTGCAGTCCTGACTTTCAGTGTCCCTGCATTCCAAAGACAATATACAGGGTTACTCATCACGCCGTGCCGCCGAACAGATGTAAATGGTTACGTTATGAGTGCCGTTGTCAGTATCACTCCTCTGTCAATCTCAAGTGCAGCCCTTACTATCAGAGACCACCACAATGAAGGCACTGCCTTGACACAGAGATTGTGGCTGGCAGGTAACAGAGACGAGGCTGCGTGAGGTCATGTGCCACGCTCCGCGCACATGCTCCTCCACCATCAAAGCCATCGACGCCATGCTGGTGGGTGTTTCTCACACCCTTCTTCTACAGTCGTATCTTCCTGTGTGGCACTTGGTCAAGAGACATTGCATAGTGTGTAGTGCAAAGGATTCGCTGCGCCTCCAGGCCTGTGGCATGCATGCATGCCAGCACAGAATAGGCGCAGTCTGGCACCTTTCAAAATGCCGGGTTTTATTTTTGCCTGCATACATTTGTCTGAAAGGTCGCGCAGTATTGCAACCCAAGCTTGAAGCACAGCTTTGGTATTTGCCTTTGACATTGGCGTGGATGAAGCAATTTTTGGGCTGCGCAGGAGATGGAGCGGCCGCCGCGAAAGGTGACGTTCTTTCCTGTGGTGGAGGACGACCGACTGGTGGGCCTCGTCACGCTACACGGCCTAGTCAGCGCCGGGCTTTAGTCATCCCGCAATGGCCTGACTAAGCCATCATTTATCCTCGTTCCGTAGTCACAGGAGCCTGACTCAGCGCCGTTGTGTCGGCACCGATGGAGCCAAGACAGGCGACACCACAAAGCCCTGCAGAAATACAGTCAAGAGCGGCTCAATAATCTGTACATCTTCAGCAGAAGAAAGTGGCAGCATGCAGCCCGACACGTCCAGATCCGATCGATGGGCTGCCTGTGGCTGACAGCATCTTCAAGCCGGGCAAAACAGATTCTTTGAGTGCCAGTGTGCTTACCTTGGAACAATCACACGGAATGAGCCAGTGCGGGCATCGTACCGGGCCTGACCAACCGCCCCTTGAAGTGGATGAACCAAATAGACACGTGCTTCTTCTGGTAAATGCCCCTTGCAGCCAGAAGCATCTTAGATGCTATCTTTGCGCCGCATGCAGATGTGCAGCAATGTTCCAGAGGAGCAGAGCTAGCAGGACAGGGTGCATTAGTAATTTGAGGGAGCCATGTGGGTATTGCAGCATCCCTGTTCACCAAGTTCTTGCCCGACTGAGACTGCTAAGTCGCAGCTGCATGGCTGGTCGCAGCTGCCTGAAAGAATGCCCATGAACGAAAGGTACCGGTATAAGCCAATGAATGAATGCGCCACATGAGGTGGTGATCACATAATGGATCAATGATAAAAAAATTGGATTAGATTAGCGATTCAGACACTGCTTTTGGCACAGTATATGAATTGCCTCTCTGTGGTCTTCTGTTTGGTGTCATCTGGTTCTAATGTTATCTTCAACAAAAAAACGCCGACTGTACACGACTAAGCATTAATGTACATACAGTAAATTACCGCAGCGAAGGAAAGTCTTGCATGCGCTGCTGTGATGGGGCATGTGAAACCGCCAAGAGTCGATGCTCAAGGAGCTGCTTCAAGCCTCACAGAACAGCGCAGCTTTTTATAGTCGCAGCACGGATGTCATGACAAATGAATGCATTCAATCAAGTATTGGGTACGGTCATATGACAGGGTGTTGCAGGCAACAATTTGACTTGCAAAGTTTATTACCATGCCAATGATGATGTAGGAATGGAGCACCAAAAAGTTTGACGTTCTCAGTGTAAATTTTTGCCATAGCAAGTGCCTTGAGATAGGATTTGATAGGTTGTGATCACGCCTGTGCTTTCTTCTCGCGGCCGATGCGCAAACGCCGCCACTGCCGGGGGCTGGTGGGGACGCCAACCGCCGCTGCCGCCGGAGCAGCAAGTGCAGAGCGAGTACGAGGGGTTCATGTCGGAGTTGCAAAGTAAATGAGCAGCCTGTCAACGTCACTATGACATTTCTCTCAAGGAACCTGGTTGGCTTCTGTACTGTTGGCTACCTGCCTGTACAGTTGGCTTCTTCTCGTGCTGATGGGGTGCTCTTGGGGTTCCCGTTCTCAGGGCTTGAGAAGTACGCTGGATGACTGGCTTTGCTTCAGGCAGATGTTCAACAAGTTGACAACTCAACAGGTTGCAAGTATGTGCATGTCCTGAAGCCATTATTCCTATAAGTGCTAATTTCGAATTGATTGTGCTACAGTGTGCAGGTTTGATCATCTACTTGTTAGATATGTAGCATATCTGAAGGAGACTTTACAGAAACAAGATTCAAAGCACAATGCATTAGAAAGTTATTGAAACTACACCTTGAAACTACGATCAAACTCAACAGGCTTTATTCAACCCTGTAGCAGCGGTTGTCCACACTCAATTCTGCTTCAAGTTTCCTCGCCCTCACAGCCTGTGAGAGGGAGTTGCAACTCATATAAACCCAAACCAACCTGGTTAAACCTGAAAAGCCACTGATGGGACCATCCCAGACACCACTGAAAAGGGGTCTCTTTACCATCCAAGGGCCCAGATACAGATGAAGACATAGTTCTCTGGGGACCCCAGCAAGTCATAAAATAGCATGATCTTACCAGGGGACCTCTACACGTCACATGATAACACAGTACTTTTCTTATTGGAAGGCCCCAAGGCACTTTGAGGACCCCTACCGCAGCATGGTTTCTTCTGTTGGTGGCCTTGTTGCTGGCACCATGTGCATTTGCCAACATGTCAGTCAGTCAGATGTCGCTGTAACCTTTTGTTTCTGCCGGATAGTATTGGTGTAGCCGGCATCTGCCTTCTCTGAGTAACGTTGGTCTCAAAAGAGAATGCGCTGTAGAAAAAAGTGATGCACTCGATACTATTCGAAAGCTTCAAAAGAAGCTTCAAGTAGTTCCAAGTACCAGTAGAAAAGTCACAACAGTGCCTGAACTTTGACAAGAATTTGCATCTCGGCTGGGGACACTCAGTGCCAAAAAGTAATATAGCACCTTGCTGCTGTATTGACGCTTCTAATTATTGTCAAGTGCCCTGAGCAAATTTACACTGGTGTGAGATCCTTAATTCTGACAGTCATCACAATGCCAGAGGAAAGAGCATCCTCCAAAGGATTGTAACACAGTACTAAGAAGTATCGTTGTGAATGATATATAGAACCTGCAAAGGCCACAGGATGACCGAAATGCAGGACTAGACCTCCGTCCTAGCCAATAAAACATCGCTGTCAAAGTTGTGCGCTTACAGCCCACAAAAAAGAGTGCCCTTATACTGAACGGGCAGCAGCCTCAGGCATGCCAAGACAGACACTCAAGGGCCGAATATATCCCTGGTGAAACAGTCAGAATTGTTGGGCGCCCAGGTCTGCTCAGGTGCTCTGGTCTACAACCGCACATTGCGCTCCACCATCAAGGATGGTCACCCGTGATTGTGCCCGTGCGTGCGCATGATCAACTCGGGACTATATGAGAAGATGAAAGAGATCACAATCAGGGTTACCACCGCCGACGACAGGAGCGCAGTCCCAACGATGAACGAGATCTTGCGCCGCTTGCTCAAATTGGTCTGCTCCAAAACACAGAACGTTGTCAGGAAACAAGCTGTTGGGAGGCTGCAAAATGACAGTTACCGGAGAGAAGTGAGCAACAGCTGCGAGGGGGTGTGACCGGTGTTTTTATTTTGGCAGGCACTGGTGAGGCCATTGGCAGTAAGACTGAAGGGTGATCAGGCAGAGAGGTCACGTCGCGTCTTGTGTGCATTTAGATGATGTGCGGGGCTGCAACACTCGTGTGCACAAGATACAGAATGCACACACCTCGGGGTAGCCGCCGGCACGCACGGCCTCCGCGCGCTTCTCCATATCGCGGTTGACGGCTGGAACGGCCAAGATGTAGATGATGGCTGATCCGATGTAGCCGCCCATCAGAGCCACCAGCATGTAGATGCGTGCCGGTGTAATGTACGATGGCGTTCCTTTGACCCAGTCTCCAATCTGGCCAGCATCACACCCCAACTTTGGTCCCTACCTTTGCTTCCCAGGAAACTCATAATGTTGATGTTCAGCGCTTGTCCCTAACCACTCATCATTGCAGTATGGAAACCCAGGGTGCCGCTTGTGCTGTGTGTATGCTGTCAGGTATGCACACAATCAACACAGTAACCCCTATTCCCAACACGGCCCTCAAGGAAGCCATGCACGATACATTTTCAGGCAAGTGGTGCACGTCAAGGCTCTGACAAAGGAGTGAAAGTGCCTCCTATCCCTTGGAAGTGATGGTCAGACACAGCCTAACAAAGTAGAACACCTATTGAGCTGCTGCATGGTGTAACCGTTATATTGAGAGGTCAACCTAGAATTCCAGAGACGTAATCAATATTTAATGGACTGTTATCCCCTGCAGGCTGTCCAAGTGTGGTGCAGAGGTGGCTCACCGTGAGGTAGATGCCAAAGAGGACGCTGCCTGCAGGGCCAATGAGCTGCGCAACCGCAAAGAAGAGGGAGATTGCAAAGCTCCTGATCTCAGGTGGCAGCGCAAGCGTTATCATCACACTCAGAGGTCCCTGCCAGCCCTCTCCGATCACAAACGTTAGAGTCATCGCTGTCAGGCCAATGGCGTACCTGCGCAAATCAACAAGATCGATCAAACTCGGTTTAGACTGATATCTGGACTTGTTCCTGATGATCCCATGCTGTAGAAAGTGCGATGTCAAGTCCACCAAAAGTACTGCAGTCACGCGATCAATAACCATACTCCAGAAAGTACGGTATCTGAGCTGGACCCCTTTGAAGCCAAGAAGAGGATGTGCAGCACCACAGAGCTGTAGGCTGGCTAGTTTACAAGGCAAGGATACATTTGCCTGGCTTATGGAAGCTGGCCAATTTTGCACGAACCACTTGGACCATTTGAATGTGAAAGGCTCACCCCCTGTTGGAAACATCCCCTGCTATTACACGAGAAAGAATTGAGATGGCCACACACGCTGCCGCAATACACGCCCCGATCGCTGTAGTGTAGAGCGAGATGGTGGGCAACTTGGTGTAGTACCGTTGGCAGATAGCTCCATAGCTGCAAAGAACACTCAGTGCTCAGATGCAATCTTGCCAATCAAGTCCAACATATCAGTGCACCACGCCAGAGGTATCAGCCTTCCCAACCCTAATGATCCATACGAAGGCATGTCACCCTGTACAAATAAAACTTGCTGCCAGCATGCATGCATGAGTTGCGCGTACATGCCTTGAGGAGTCTTTCGCGCTGTGAGGGACCATTTTGGTGGGAAATGGGCAGGTTGATAGCAGAAGGGGCAGGGTCATGATGAAGGCTTACATGAAGGCAGCTGTCAGTCCGCCAAGGCCCACAATGGTAGACACGGCAGTGAAGACTGTAGTTTGATCGGGGTACACAGCACTATAAAAGGTTGGCATGTATGCCCCAGTCATGTCGCCAGGGATGTTCCTCAAGCCTGCAAGTCACAGATTGTCAGAGACTGCTTGTTCGAGGTCTGCTTGGGATGACAAAATTGGTTTGCATGTTGCCATAAAACCTCTGACGGGAAAGTCACTCCTGAATTGGATGTTTCACACCAGACAGTAACAACGGATGCTTTCGCTCGAGATGCAGATTAACGTCCTCTTGTAATTACAAGAGCACCAATGGACATGCAGCTTCTGGCAAGCAGATGAACTTGCAAATGTTGAGCCAGGTTCGCGCCTGTAGCAAGGGTGAGGATCCACAACGAAGACATCGACACCAAGTACAAAATCACGTCCTTTATAGTGAAATCCGGCTTCTGCCTTTCCTCTCCCTGCAGTGCACATGCTGTACATGTGACCTGTCTCCATCACAATGCTGCAGATGCCTTGGCAAAGCAGCAGAATTTGCACAAGATGGCATCATGTGTTTTGAGCCATACCCATGTGAGCTACATGCACATGGTAAGACCTGCATGCATCTTGCTCAGCGACTGCAACTTCCCCTCCTCAAAATATGGATGGCTTTTGCAGCACACAGGCGTTTGCACTGCTTCCATGTCCACAGCTTATATGGGCTTGCCGTGCAACGCACCTCCCTCTTGACAATGAAGCGGCCGATCGGCGGCTCTCGAAGGAAGGCAAAAATGGCCAGAGACGAAGCGCCACAGGCAGTACCCAGTCCCACAACTGCCCAGCGCCAGCTGATGCCCTTCCTCAGGCACAACTCCGCCAGGTTGCCCGCCAGAAACTCAGCCAGGTAGGGATTGGACCCGAAGATGGCGCCCCCAAAACTGCACACGCACCGGCATGCTTAAGAGCCATCCCTGCCACACATCTGACCAAGCCGCCATGCATTGGTGCAAACTCTGCGATGGAACAAAGTTAATCTCTATCCTCCTGTTCTAGCACACCTGATCTGCTCTGGAGGCAGGATGTCGGAGAGAATGGGAATGGGGAGGACTGCGAATACAGAACTGCCCAACGCACTGAACAGCATTCCAATGAGCATCACATTGAAGTCCTTGGCAAATCCCTGCATAGCAAACATGTAATCATGTTGCTAGAAGTAGAATGTATAGGGGTTAAGGATTTCGCACATGTATGTTCCTAGTTATTAGTATCACAGCGCCTTTGAGTGATGCTAGGCCACATTGGAATTGCCCAGTCCTGCGTGCAACAGCTGCTGACCGCGCTCGTTACTCACAAGGAAGCATATGGAGCGTGGAGTGAAAGCACAAAGAAACACACCTGCATGAAGAGCGCTCCAGCTCCCAGCACGCCGCCGAATCCAACAACATACACGCGATTAAGCGAGTAGAAGTCTATGGCGTAGCCTTGAAGAACCATTGCCACGCCTTGTACAAGGAAGTAGGCATATCCAGTCAACATGCCATACTGGGCGTCAGTCATCCCTATGTCCTGAGATATCTGCACCAGGCAAACATGCTGTGTCGACATTGTGTTGCAGTCAAAGGTCGATAAACAGGGCAGCACTGACACAAATGAAGTAAGGATCTTATGGACACAGCAAGATATTCAAGTGTCCGATGACATCCGTGCTATTAGGGCTGCTGAGGCTATATGTGGATCAGTACGTCAAGCAATATGCACAGATGCACCTCAAATCTTTGCTGTGTGCGAGTAGGTCATCACACCTGCTGTGAGAAGTATGAGAGGATGAGGTTGCCCAGGACAGACAGAATAGCGGCCAAGGTCATAAGGATGACTGCAAACCACCCCAAGAGGAATTCTTTCCTGCTTAGCTTGGCTCCAAACATAAGCATTCCGACCTCGAGCTCCCCATCTGCAGGAGATGTTACGCCAGGCCCGACCTGACAGGCAATTCGCAGAAGCGCTTGGGTTTATCGCGCAGAGATTGCCAACACCTCTGACGAGATCAATTCAAAGTGTAGAACCGTCATGCTTGAGCGACTTTGCGTGTTGGATAAAAGAGGACTTTCAGCAGGAGCTACCTCGACATCATTTGGCAACGGCTTCGGATGTTCGGGGCTGACGTCGGCCTTGCGCGAGGACAAATCGGCTGCGCTAACAGCGGGACCTGCTACCATGCTGTCCTCTAACGGCTTAGGTATTTCCTTCTCGATTGACGGCTGCGTTTCCAAAGGCTGTTTGGAGGCCATGGCGGCTCAAGTAGATCCCTTCGTCGCGACAGCAATGAGCGGATCGGCTTCGGTTGAGAGAGGTTGTGTTGCACAGAACACCGTGCTCGGTACCACTTCGTATGATCCTGTATGATCAACACAAAATCAACACATTTGAGGTTGTTGTGGGTTATAGCTATTGGGTTCAGTCCTGTGGAATTGTGCTCCTGCAAGCGATCAGCAACTGTCGACACACGTAGTTGATAACATGAGAAAGAGTGTGCCTTGCCTTGCGTATTTATGGGCAAAGCCAAGATCTTAACACCAAGAAAGGAGCATTCGCTTTCCTGTAGGGCTTCATCTCTTACGACAATATCTCAATCCGATAGCGTCGTCATACGCTGACGCTATATTGACATCAATGGCTGGGAAATAAATCATCGAAAGTGTCCCGCAGGTTCTGCATACTGTCCTTGGAAAGCAAGGTCTAGCCTTATGATCCAGCCACTGGGCTGCACGATTAGATTTTCTCTTCTGACAATTTACCGGATTTTTGCAACCTAATTTGAACGTCGAAGAGAATGGTTTCACGGCTGCGCAGATGCCGTCTGGTCAACGATATTTCCTCTACGTATCATGGGAACGTGTTTCATGGGTTAAGGAAAGCATTAGAAAAAAGATCTAAACTTTTGGTGTTTCGCATACACCCATTTTAGAGATGACGGAGCAAGCCGGATAGGACAAGTCCAAGCAATGCTGGTAAAGTCTCTGATTCTCGAATGCAGCGCATGCAATCGACTTTGCACGGCAGCTTTCTATATTGTTTTACTTTTTTCACCCAATTTCGCAATTTGATTTTCCTAAGAGCGGGCAGCAACGCCGTGATGGTACTGCAATACCGCGTGACTTACTTGCAGGAGTTCAAAGGGAAGAGGCATGAGGAGCACTTCCAGGTACTTATCACACATCATCAACGCATCTAACTATTGCTTTCCTGTGTAATCCGAGATGATCGTGGTAATTAATGCACTCTGTGATGCCTCCAGGTCTTTTTTGCCGAGCAGCATCTGATATGGGACCTGTCCGTGTGCTTGGTGGGCTGGATGCAATACATACCGGTCATGATCAATCTGTGACGGAACTGGAACATCAGGAACCCCCTTTGGCATGCAGCCTTTCTGCTGCTCTATACTTCAGAAAAGGTGCGACTCACCAGTGACCTGCAGTCCAGAGAAGTGCTTGTAAACCGATGCTGGCTCTGTCTAGCATCTCTGCAAACCAATGCCTTAAATCTTCTCTCGACATGACGTTCTGCCTTGCGAGCAGTGGGCCTTTGTGTGCTCGGCATGTGCCCAGAATGGGCATCGCCTTTGCACAACTATTGTCCGTGCAGCATCCGGCAAACTGCTCGGTCAATCAATAATCTGTGTCTGCGCAGATGATGCCGACAGCCTTGATATGTCTGTTCAGCAAGTTCTACATCAGGCACCGCACGGTCTTGATGGGCGTTGTGCGCTTGTTGGAGATGTTCACTACCGACGCCTACCTCTCCTTCTGGAAGGACTTCTCTGACAGGGCTCCTGCTTCGAGTGGTCCTTGCTCGCCTTGGTCTTCGCCAACAATTGGATTTCTGCAGCACACTGGTGTGCAGCAGCGGATCCCTTGCAGTTGACATGAGTCTATGCTATTGGGAGGAAAGGGCATAGCTAAGCGCACCTTCCCAGCAAGATGAGAAAGACAAGGCTATGCCATGTTGTGTGTCAGTGTGCGTGGCTTCATGTCTGGGCTCAGCACGAGCATGTCCTTGCTAAGGAAGGCCGTGCTAAATTTCTGTTGCAGATGACGGTTGATGGAGGATGGTGTCTTGGAGTAGGGTCCTAGATATCTTCTCAGAAGCAGTCATTGCACTGCCTTGTGGGAGCTCTTTGCACTCCTGACAGAATGCATCACGAGTGTGGCTTGAGGCGCGACAGGCGCACATAGGATTGGTTATGAATACTGGCTATTGCAGCTGGGCATTTCTGGATTTCCTGACATGGGTGCTTGGCTGTCTTGCAGGGGACTCCTTCAGCCAATACCAAACAAGTGGTGGCTGGCCTTGCAAGTGTGCCATCCATTCTTTCATCCAAAACGCTGTGCAAGCATCCTGGGAATCAAGACATAACGGCTCCTGAGCATTGAGCTTTTTGGACATGCCTCCAATGCTCACCCTAGAGTCCAAGCATCGCCTACATGCACATGAACGAACAGGTCACCCTTGAAGTTTGCTTGACAGGAAGACCGACAGAAAGATCCTTGGTGGTCAGGTAGCTGATGTGGCGCGGGTTTTCTTGCAGCAGTCTACTTTGGTGCGGCAGATGGAGGGGGAATTGCACCATATAATCCAGCTGACAGGGGTGGTGAATGTGGTGGGAGCCAACCCTATGGCCGTTCAGCGAACGGGGCCTGCTGAGCTGCTTGTGGATGCTGCTGGCGGTGCGTACCCCAATCTCATCTTGAAGATCAGGACTTCGAGTCAATGTGTTGATGTGCAGGTTTCAAGTCATGGCTGTGGCAAAGCACCCCTACAGATCAAAGATTTTCTATGTTTAATCTCCTATTGAATGAGAGTTCTTGACCCTTGAAGGTGTTCTTATCACAATGGCTTTGCAGAGGACAGCTTTAATGAAGGTGCACAAGGCAACACACTAACATGAGCACTGCAAGCTTTAGGTAATGAGACTGCGACACGTCATATCAAGCTAGCAACAGCCTAGTGAGCGCTTACACACACATCTTGCCGTCACATACTCAGAGGGTGTTGTTGGCCAGAATTTGTACAAGTCGGCCGCCTTCACACTCCTTCCAACAACTAGCCTAATATTCCTGTGGACTATTGAGACCCCTACCTGTGCATGCGCACACATTGCTGCTGAAAGAATATTGCTACGTTGCCACAGATTCAAGCACTGCACAGCCTATGGTTTGACAGTCATCACTTTCCCCGCAAAGGATTAAAGCTCCTCAGGTCACGCCCGCGGCTGCCAGTGCATGGCGGCGCCGGCAGCCGTGCACCGGTAAGCGGCATTCACAGCAACTTTCTTCGAGACATCTATGGACTCCCTCACGGTTTCAGGCGGTGTTTCCTGCGCGCAGTATGCCTGGGCACTGCGCCGGAACATTGAAGCAGACTAGACCTTCGGGCACACCGCTTAGGGCCGCCCCCATAACACCCCCTTGCAACAGCATATTTCCCCTGGGGAGCACGCGTCGGTGCCTTGCGGGCGCGCATGCCCATGCTGTTTGCGAGGAACATGTGGTGGACTGCCAAAGCATGGCAACCTTCCGGCTGGCGTGGCAAGTCCCTTTGGGTGTAAGGGTCAACGGCCTACCCTGCCGCTGCCCTGCTCGGGGGCATCCGGTGGGCTGCCTACCATTGCAAACCCCTGACCAGCGTTGCAAACCCCTCAGGGTTCAGGGGTTGGTGGCCTGCGCGCGCATGCCGGAGCGCTCTGTCGTGAGCAATGTGTAGATTGCACCTTCAGAGCCAAACCCCCACGCATCCTATAAATTCCCCCAGGGTTCAGGCACCGGCATTACATCTCCCTCAGGGTTCAGGGGTCGGCGGCCTGCGCGCGCATGCCGGCGCGCTGTGCCGGGACCATTTGGCGGATGCGCATGAAGTCCGCGTTGGGCCAGTCGCCGCCGGGCAGCATCCTCTTGGTGCCCTTGGCTGCGTCGTTGATGGCGCCCATGTTGAGGGGGGTGAGCAGGATGAGCTGCGTCTCCTTGTGGCTCACCGCAAACTCCATTATCATCACCAGGCTCCGCTGCGCGCATGACAGCGGACTTCAGTAAGATGAGCGGCACATGGATCAAGGCACTATATGCCTGGCCTTCCCTGTGAAGCCTCATCTAGACATCTGGCAGAGATGTTCCTTTAAGGAGCTTGACAATCCTTGACGTCCCTTTCCTAATCCTTCTAAGACCCATATTTGCAGTCCAGGAGAGACATTGCGTGCACGCATTCAAACTGCGACTAGGGAGGGGCTCAATAAACTCCTGAGCGGGTGCAGTTACTGCAGGTCTATTGAGTACAGGAATGTCGAGACCAGCCGGGGTGCCAGGAGTTTACAGGGCCCTTTTGACAGACGCAAGTGCTTGCCGTTTGCTCAAAGTCAAGTCCGGAAACTCATACATAGACAGCACAGCATGCATGTATGGGAACTTTTCTAATCACAGGCGCACCATGACAAATTTCCTAGAGAGCTCCAGAACATTTCGAGCAGGACCCAATGTTTACTGCAAAAAGAAAAGGGCACCAACAAGAGGACAAAGAAAAAAGCCAGGCATTGTTCAGATTCAGGCAGGCGCTCACCCCGCGGTTGACGTTGTCCATGAACACGTCGAATTCGTCGAGGGCGTGGAAGCTGCCCTGCAGCTTCTTGCACAGCGCCAGCAGGTAGCACACCGTCACGAAGCTGCGCTCGCCGCCGCTCAGGGTCTTCAAATCGGTCTCGGCCCTGCCTGCGCTGCTATCCTGCTGCGCAAAGATCGTAAGCGTTCCCCTCTCATCTCTAATCTTGATGCCCCCGCGCCACTTGCGCGCCTTGAGGTACCTGCGACATGACACGGGGAAGGATCAATGAAAGCACCAAGAAAAGTCTATGGCGGGAAGAAATGTGCAGTGAAATGAAGACTCGGAAATCGGGCCTTTCTTGGTAGTGCTGAGACTCGGGGTCCTCGTCCTCCTTCATGAGGAAAGGATCCTGGAGTAAGAGTGCACGTGCACCTCTGCAGAGATGAAGTCCTCCAGAAGTAGATGAGCCCATGTCAATGCAGGGCAGGAGGATTGTTCCAGCTGGACAAAACCAGCGAGAAGACGCAGACAAGGGGATACTGTTAGTGTAGTGAAGTCCTGAAGATCTGGGCCATGCTGGGTAGTCCTGATGCTTCCAGCAGGACCAGGATAGATCCCTCTTTCTCCACAAAACAGAAGGCCGGCAGATTCTTTATGCTCAAGGGCCCAAGTTGGCAGCAAGGCAGTATATGGCTGTCGGCCTCAGCTCTTTTCAGGCCCGTGCTATCCATTCATGCAGGAGCTCAGCACTGTTGTGCTGCTGCAGTGAGATACAGGGCACTGCACGCATGCAAGAGATATAGAACGCGGGATTGTAAAGTATGATGTGCTCAGAGCTAAGGATGTAGGGCTCAAAGGCAAAAAGATGACGGCGCACTTGTTGAACTGGGTGTTGAGCTCCTTGCCGACGTGGTCTTTGACCTCCTCGTGCTTCCTGCGGCGCTTGTTGTAGGCGTCACGGAAGCGATGCCACGCGGCCGCGCTCTGCTTGTACTCCGCATCCTTTGCCGTGTGCCAGCCGCTCAGCCGTGCGAGCTCCATCTGGCAACAGGGCAGGTCAACAATCTCACAATCTAAAAGTCTAGTGCATGCAGTCTGGTGCATGTGGGCCAATCTGACCAGGAAATGCCGCTACCTTACAATCTGGCAAATGGTTTGTGTAACGAAAGACAATGCGGGGCCCTTACATCGTCCGTGGACCTTTGGTGAGATCGATTCTTGTGTGATGGCTGATCAGGCCGATATCCATCTATTTAAGAAAGATCATTAAGGCTGAGACGCTCTGATGCAGCCATTCGCAACCCAGGACCACAGGGCAACTTCTTTGAAGCAGCCTTTCCCATGCAGTTATAGACAGGGCAGGCATGCCTCTGGAATTTGATCTTTAAGGTCGAGTCTAGCGCACACCTTGAGTGCGTCCATGTTGGTGCCCATGTCACGCTCCCTCTTTGTGATGTCCCTCTTCAGCTGGTCCCACCTGATACACAGCAGTGCACCACTGTCAGCATGGCACATGCATGATCTTTGTGGATGTTCTGCACTCCTAAACGTCTAGAGACTGCTCACACGACACCGGCAGGACCAGCAGAATCAGAGCAATCTGTCTGCTTGGCTTGGGGGGCAAAAGGCCCTGATGCAATGCAATAATGGATCGTCCATGACCTGCCAAGCCAAGCCCTGCCGGTTGCAGGAAAAGGAGCCGGGATTGCCAATGCAATAATTTTTGCATGCAGCATGTCCTCCTGCCTGCTCAATGCCCGGAAACCTTCGAGGAAGCTCAGAGCCATCTATCAGACGCCTTACATTTCTAGCCCTGCCTTGGGCTGCTACAAGGAACAGGAAAGTGTTTCACCTGTCCTGCATCTCCGACTTGGTAAGCAGCGCCTCTGCGCGCGCGTCACTGCTGGCGCGCTTGGTGCCCAGCCACAGCTCCTTCAGCTGCGCACGAGCTTCTGCTGCCTCCTCCTCGGTGCACTCCTGCAGGACACAGAGTCCCGATATTAAGTGTTCGGAGATCTCGTGTTTGTCATGGGGAAAGTCTGCTACAAAATCTTAACCTGCCTCCTCCTCACTGCACTCCTGCAAGATACAGTGTACTCAAATGTTCAAACTGTCAAAATTCTAATGCAGGAACTGTGCCACAAAAACTAAGGCACCAATGCAGATAGCCCAACCTGAGGCATCCTGCTGAGCATGATACTGATACATGAATCGTCCAAATCTGAGGAGCCCTTCACTTTTCCTTCCTAGCCAAGCAATATCTCAAAGCGCTTCTCAAGAGGTGGCCAGTTTGTCAGAGACAATTTGTCAAAGACAACACCAGCGCTGCATGTGGGGTAATTAATCTTTGCCCTTCGGAGCCTCTGTGTTGGATGTGCCTCCTCATTCCTTCGGTTGATACTGTGTCGCTTGCTGGAGCATGGGCACACTCCAGCAACGGGTACCACATCGTCAACATGAGGAGGAGACAAAGACAGACAGACAAAGGCTCTGATTGCCGGTCACCTTTTTTTTGGACGTGGATTGAGAAGACATGGATTGAGAGGACAGACAGACCTGTGCGGCATCTCCAGTGAGGCCCTCCAGCAGCTGCATGATCTCCTGCAGGTCCTTCAGCGACTCCTCCTGCTTGGCCTGTAGCTCATGGAGCCTCGCCCTCGCCTCCTCCATAGCATCACTGGCAGCCTGCAGACACAACAACATGATGTCTGTTACAGGCTGAGGTGGATGTAAGCTGGATTAAAATGCACTCTTCCTGCATTGCTTCAATAATTTCCGACCGTTGCTGCAACGAGACCTCATCTTGCCTGCTCGGGAAAAGATATTTCCGCCTACTGTTTGCTGCAACAGAGAGGTGATGGGCTCAGGACAGCGGGAGGAGTTTGGGCTTTGAGCGAGAGCCCACGTCAAATGACATACACACGACAATCGTGTTTGCCCAGAGGGTACTGTGTGAGTGGCATCCTGATCCTGCTGGATACAATCCTCTTGCCATCACAGTAAGAAAGAAGAGAGGGGAGAAAAGTGAGTGCACCTGTTTGTTCTGGATGGCGGCCTGGAAGGCTTCTCCTGCGGCCTCAACTTGTGCCAGGCCGGCTTTGTTGGCCTCGGCCTGCGCCTCCTTGGCCGTCCTTGCTCCCTCTGCCGCCTCTGCCGTCTCTGCCGCTTTCGCCCTCTTCTCGTCCAGCTGCATGGCATCAGAGCTTTCGAGACAAGCTGCTAGTTGTGAACCACAATCTTGTTGCTATCAAGGACAACGATTTGCACAAAGCCTGGGGTTTGTGCAAATCGTGCAAATCCTCCGGCCTTATTCACATCGGCTGACACACCTGAAACAGCTGAATGGAAACAACAACCCTTTTGGGTGTACAGGGGGTTGTTATTTCACTTGCTGCACATGCAAAACAGAGATGGCTGATCAAGTCCTGGGTCCACACCCGCCCATCACAGCGCAGATCTCAAGCATCCGCTTGACTGGCAGAGGGTTCCAAGCTCTTCTAAACACGGATATGGTGGAGAGAGCTGCACTCACCGCACGCTGCAGCTCGTGGACTTCCTCCTGCAGCCGCTCGATCTCCTCCGCATTGTCCGGGTCTGGCTCGTCCGCCGCCGCCGCCTGCAACCACTTCTTTTCAGCACCGGGACAAACATGCAATTGAGTTTCATTTTCTCTGCTCTGCCTTCCGAGAAAGGATTGTAAGAACTCCAGAGCGATGCAAGCCATCTTGCCGACGAAGCTCAGAAGCATTTGTAGAAGCTGTGGCATGAATTCTGCCAACTAGCCTGCCATCCATAAGACTGCTAGAGGCAGGTGTGGTTGGAGCGCTACACCAGCGCACACAGTAACATCTGCAGCAAACTTGCGAGTGTTGGCAAATTTAAGGACAGTTTTCCACAGAAGGGAGAGCGCACACCTCCTGCACGGACGCGCGCAGGTCTTCCAACTGGGACTGAGTGCGCGCCCGCTGCCGGTCGGCCGCGCCGCGTTCCTTCCTAAGCCGCTCCACATTCTGCGCAACGTCAAGTCAGTTGGAAAGATTTGTTTTTGAGAAGGCCTCTCTGTGCAAGCCAGGAGCGGGCAGTGTTGGACCCTTCTAATCCACATTCTGGCACAGGGTTGGGGTCAATTCTATGAATCATTTTGTGAGGTGTCCGTTCTGAGCAAGCTAAGAGCAGGCTGTGGTGAGCCCTGGCGAGCTTCCTAGCGAGCTTATGATTGACCCTGAGACATACAACCAGTGTGACACGCAGGAGCTCATGCTGTTATCTGACATAAAGCTCATGCACGCATCACCATGGAGACATATGCCTCAGTTCGCAACGTTCCCTTCCACTCCCGTTATGCCATGCGCACCCTCTTCCAAAGACTGGTCAGTGCCGCATGCAAGAAGGCATTCTGGTGGGGCTGCACCTGCTTGGCTTCGGCCTCTTCGCGTCTGGCCTGAGCAACGGCCTGCTGTGCAGCTTTGTGGGCCTCCTTCGCTGATGCCAGCTCCCTCTCAAGCTCCACCACCTGCCCCTGTACGTCCCTGAACCCAGGCAGAAAAGGAGGTTGGTACACAGCGCTGATATTTTGGGCACCTGATCAGGTGAGTGGAGAAATGCTTTGGTTCATGACACTGTTGTTGGATGCCTGAGTAGCAGGTGCTACCTAGTGGAGGTGAAAAGCCTGCAACCCAGCTAACAATGACTCATTTCTTCTCATTCAAGAGTTTGAGTACTGGTGAAGGACCACAGACACTGTCACAGTACCATGGCAGCCTGGCACACAAGCCAGGATGCGTTCTGAGAGTCTGGCAAGCATATCCTGTTCTGCATGTGCTGCTAGCTCTGCAGAGCGCGCACTGCTGCAAGAAGCTAGCACAGTAGCTACACGCACGTTTGGGCTCCCTACAGGATCCAAGACAGTATGCACTGGTTGCACAGGATGCACTGATGCAGTGCAGGGTGCTCACTGGTGCGAGAAGCTAGCACAGTAGCTACACGTAACTTTGGGCTCCCTGATGGGTGCAAGACAGAATGCACAGGATGCACTGATGCAGTGCAGGGTGCGCACTTGCTCAGGCGGGCGCCCCTCCTGGTGCCCCTGAAGGGCATGGCGGTCTCAGTGTCACCGCGTACGAATCCGCGCCAGCAGTCCTCGGCCCACACATCGTTGGCCAGCGCGCCGCGGCCGCTGATCTTACGGAACCAGTCGGTCGTGCGCATCATGTGCAGACCCGCGTCCGCATCCTGCAGGCGCATGTACCGGCTGATGTCATGCTCGTCGCTACAGACTACAGCAGCATGACTGCCCACAGGGTGTGAAGCTTCACTCCTGGCATCCAGCGCGATCGATTGAAACCCACGCAGCATCCCTTCCGCCACACACGTATGTTGGGCATGCAGTATACAGTAATCTTTATTTATCAAGCCCTGTCAGGTCCACTCAACAGGAGTTTTATGCCCCCCACCTGATGCTTTGAATCTGAACCCACAGAGCGAACTCATGCCTTCCAGAGGCAAGTCTTCAAAACAGACTTCCGTAAAGATACTTGATATTGATCGGCAGCGCAAGGGACCGAATTTCTCAAAACGTCTGCTGTTCCGAATCACCGTCGTCCCAGAAACAAACGCCGGGTGAGGGCATCGGCGCACTGCCGGGACTCACCGGGACGAGCACACGTCGCTCGATGCTGTCACTGTCGAGCAGGTGGTTGTGCAGAACGCGCGCCAGCTCGGGATCCTCCGGCATCCGCAGCACGTGGCGGATGGTCAGCACGTCGGGCGGCAGCTGCGGCCGCCGGGACAGGTCGTGCGCGGGCAGGTCAAAGTTGAGCACCGTGATCACCGGCCGCCGCATGCGCAGCCGCTTTGCAATGTCCTACGCAGCAGCGAGCGGAATACCTCAGAAAATTAGTCGTTGTTGGTCATTGTGCTATGGACATTGGTAGGAAAGCACAGGTGCAGAAGAAAGGGACAAGGCCACAAATGAAAACTATCTGGCGCTGGCTTGTCGGTGTCCTCTCCTCGGGATCTGCCTCAGCCAATACTGGTGTTCTGCCCAGAAAGCAACAGGCTGCTGTTGCTGCAATCCCATGCGCCAAGGGCGCGTCTACCAGAGAGCACCTTCTCTTGTTACTGTTTCTGGAAGCACAAGTGTAGGCATGCATCGATGCAGTGTCTACTTGGATTGAGAGACTGGATGCAAATTATGAATGAGAGGAGCTGTACAGAGAATGAGGAGGCTGAGCATGCACATTGAGCTCATTGAGTGCGTGCTGGGAGTGCGCTCCAATCCTATTGCAATCTTATACAGCAAAGTGACTCAGGAGGGGTGTGCCCTGAGTGTCTCTACTAGGAAAGCGGATGACTCCAACAGTGACAAGATTTGTGCCAGTCAAAGACCTGTCAGCACCTGACAAATGACAAAGACGGTGAGAGAAGCATGGAGAAATGAAGCGCACAATGAGCTCATTGAGGTTGCCCCTGGGAAGATTCAAGCGCACTTTGTACTTTCCTCCCTGCTCTGCATGCCGCAATGCAGAGGCCTGACTTGCAATCCGCTGACGAACCGAGACCGCGTTTACCATCAGAAGAGACGCACAAAAAAAGAGAACAAAGGGAGGGGGCGCACAATGAGCTCGTTGAGATCGCGCTGGGAGTGCACGAGGAAGCTGTCAAAGCCGCCGCCGATGGCCGCCTCCACCGCGGATGCCCAGCGCTCATCGCTCAGCGACAGGTGCTGCCCGATGGGGCCGATCGGGCGCTTACTAAACTTGCCCTGGCGCGCCGCGGCGTCCACGGCTTGCACTAGCCGCACCATGTCGTTGCCGCCAAACTTGGCAATCGGGTCCCCTGCGGGCAGGCCACGATGCTGGGTTAGAGCTGATTCTCATTTGAGCCAGGCACCTCAGGGTCCAGCAAATTGGAGGGCCAAGATTTCAGGGAGAAGAATTACAGTTTTAATCTTCTATGGTGGTGCTCCAATAGGATGCACGAACAGAGAAAATGCACTTGCACATGATCGGTGACTGCCAAACGGCAGCCAATGAATCGTGCAGTTTTGCACCAGCAGGCTTCTGACGCACCTCGGCTGGAGTTGAGGTTGCTCAGCTCTTTCTGGATATCCCTCACGCGGCCATCAACGTCTCGAGCCTCCCCCTGCCGCTCCCTCAACCCCCTCTCTGACTGCACCTTCAGCGCCTCTGCTTCCCTCAGCGCCTGTGTTCAAATTAGAACTTTCTTTTGACATTTAGAAATTACCTTCAAATTTAAAAAAAGAAGCTGAAATAAGTGCAGTATGATTGCATCTGAGCCGAGCAATGTCCCGGTGCTGCATTGCAACGTGCATGCAAAGGAAATGGGAATCCGAGAATGACAGCTTGGGAGGTTTTCCTGCCAATACATTTGAGGCAGTGGAAGCGGTTTTGCATTTGTGAGATCCAGAAAAGCAGCCTGTGCCGCATTGGCATATGCAAGATGACCTGGATGTGAGAATTAGGCCCAGGAGAAGGTTGACGGCTCAAAAGAGGCATCCTGGTCCTGTTTCATTCATCATTCTGCTAAACAGCATGAAGAGGAAATGGGAACCTAAGTAAAGCTTGGAGACAGCTTCCTGCGAAGGCGTTAAGGCAGCATTATGGAAGCGGTTCTAAATTCGCTATGATAGTGAGGAGCCAATTATTGGGACAGACCTGAGATGCGCAGCTTGCTGCGGCGGCTGCTGCGTCGGCTGCCTGCTCCCGCTCGTGTATCTCCCTTGCTTGCACAGCCGCCTCATCCTGCCACACACATTATACATTTCTCAATAGCGCATCGATGCAGCCCACTTTCCGTGAGACTTGCCGCGAGAGTCTCCGCATGAGAGATCCCCACTGCCTAGTGCAGCTCAAGCATCACAAGGTGGATGTGAATACCCAGCCCTGCGCAGCTGGTCTGACATTGCCCATTCCCTCCCTTACCATAGCAGGAAGCCACCATCTAGGAACACAGACATGCACAGACACTCTGCACGGGCTCTGGTCCCACCTGCGTGGCCTGCAAGTGCTGCTGCTGCAGGTCCTCCTCCGTGTGCCGCGCATTGTCCAGCTCAGCCGCCTTGTTCTCCAGCGCGGTCTGGGCCTGCACAGGCGCAACACACATTGGTGTCCTGCACATGATTGCAGCAACAAGTGCACAGCTGAAGCTTCCACAGTACAACACGCCTCTGCATGCAATGCATGGAGGCTCGCAGTGCAGTACTGTGGTGCTCTCTGGCACTTAGTCATCCTGCACCTACTTGCGGCAAAAATTGCACAGCTGCACAGTCCACAAAGAGACGGACAAGCATTGCATGCAATACATGAAAGTCTTGAGGCAAGTCATGTGATTTTCTCAGTTACGGTGATACGGACCCGCTCAGCCGCATGCGCGGCCTGCCGGTGAGCTTTGTCGGTGGATTTCGCCGCGGCAACAAGCTGCTTCTGCTCAGCGTGGAACTGTTGCATCTCCGCCGTCAGCTGCTGCTCCTCCACTTTCTGCACCGCAAGGAATCTTTGTTCAGATTCAAATTCGAACTCAGCTTTGAAATTCAAAGATTGGGAGGTGGGCCGGGAGCGCGGGGTGTCCTCGTGCCCCATATCAAGTGAAATCTTGTCACAGCAAGGCATAGAACTTAAGGCTGCAGAATGCATGCGAGCAATGCATGCGGTGCATTAAACGCTGCTTGGCTGCAAAGAACCAAAGCGGTATATCGAGGTAGCAAGAAATGAGCATAAATACCTTTGCGTCAAAATCTGCATTGGCAGTTTCAAGCTCTGCCCCCTTCACGTGCGCGGCTGCTTCCGCCTGCGATCCAGTCCACACATCACCGCAATACCGCTAAAACTATGAAGACCAAGCTGCATGTGCAAGACACCACAGATGTCCCATAACCTGCATCGCTGTAAGTTCTGGTGACAGGCATCCACAGCTGGCACAGGCAAGCTGCACCTTCACCAGCCAGCAGAGGTGTCCCATGGCCGAGGCAGCAGGCAAAGAGGCTTCACACTGCCAAGAACGAGGGAGTCTGTTGCAAGCTTAGCGCAGCGGACTGTGCCCTTCCTAGTATTTCAAGCATGCAGCTTCTTCCCTCGTCCCTCAGCTAGGGTGGATTCATGAACCTCCATTGTCAGAACCCAGAACTTCAACATGGTGCTCATGACTCACTCGTCTTATGCCTCAATCATCATTCACCCTAGGAGCCCCAAGAAAAAAAGACAATGGGTCGATTGTAAGGCGCTGACCTCGACAATCTGGCGGGGCAGATCCTCCTCGACTTGCACGCGACATCGGGCGGCTTCCCCGCGCATATCCAGCACACCCACCCATGCAATGCACCTGCGATCCACCCCGGAGTTTCAGACTGTGCAAAATGTGCCGTAAGCACTACAGGCCGAGAATTTTGTAAAGATGAAAGAAAATTCATGGTGACAACAGTACCAAGATGCCTTTCAAGCCCTGACCTCCTTCCAGGTATTGTGTCTGGACATTGCGCCGTCGTATGACAAAGGCTGCTTTACGGGTTTGGAGTCATCAGCAACAAACCGAGAATGCAGGCCTGAAGTGAATATCCTGGACAGCTTTAAAGTGCAAACAGCGGTGGACTTGGCGACGATATAAAAGCATTGCAGGGACTCACTTGTTCAGGTGATCCATCTCGGCCTGCCAGCTGTCGACTTCCTCCATCTCTTGCATGGTGCTCTTGATCTCTGTGATGCGCTCAAACTTCTCCTGCACGCGCCGCACAATGCCACGAGTTAAGCCCACGAAGAATGTTTGTGACTCCAAATCCATGACCAAGCCAGGCCTGTATCTGCATCTCGCCCTTTCTACCAGGTGCTTGCATGTTTGGCAGGTCAATCTGGCGCCTTAGGATTGGGTGATTACAGATTTGCTTGCTAACTTGTGGAGCTACCACCTCCAAATCACCCAAATGGATGTAGGTATATCGTAGAGGCCAAGGCACATGTCAATGCCAGAGTTCCTTTCATGCAGCTATAATCCTCAAGCCTGAGTCCTTCAGCCAGTGCATGCGATCATACTCAGGGTGATTAGATTAACGCAAGGAGCAGCCGTACCTTACAGCCTCTTATTGAAACTAGCATTTCGCATAAGCAGACTGACTACACAAATATGTCTGAGTTGTGAAGGAGACTGTTTGAAGTTGAATCCGGTGGGCAGGCACAGGGCGACAGAGTAGAAGGTGACAGGATACAAGAAAATGCCCCATAATGCTCATATCGTGCCATACTATGCTAGTGACTCCCAGGGGTGTAGAAGCTCAAGGGTGTGCAACAGGGGCCGCGCACCTTGAGCTGCTCCTGCACTGTGCGGAGGCGTTCCTTCCAGGCGCCGACCTGCGCCTCGGAGGCGGCCAGCCCGCGCAGAACCGCGTCAAAGCCGGTGGCAGCCATGTAGAGGTTGTACTTCTCCTCGTCGCTCGCGTTGCCGGCGAAGCTGCGCGCATTGTCCTGTTTGCACATATCGCGTGGTCAGTGAAACTCACCCCTTCAAAGGCAGTTCCTTAAGATGGGCGCACATGGCGCACGAGTTGGCTACAAACCACCGGTCTGCTGCTCTGGCTGACTGCAACGCAGTGAGGAGGCTTTGCCGATCAGGGCCATGAGATGAAGACAGCAAAGTGGACAAAGGTCATGGGAGTGGAGAGTGGTGGGCAGGGCTACACTGGCTCACTGACAGGTAATGATTGGTCATCTATGTGGGTGATGACTCTTGGGCGGGGAGCATCTCCGCTGTTTGATGATGCGAGGATGACCACCTCAGTAAGGAGGTCAACTGCCCGTCTATGCAAAATGGCGCGAGGGTTAGTCATGCTTCAGGAGTGAGAAAGCGGCAAACGTATTTAGCGAGATGAAGGTTGCTAAGAGCTGCCAGACCTGGGTGAGGCAGATGATGGGATTGCTGGCATCGATGTTGAAGTGGTCCATCACTATCGCCTCCACTTCTGCCCTCTTCACCTGGCGATTGCTCTGCAAAACAGCAGCACACCACACGCTTACACACAAGAATCAGGACAGCGCCCAAGTACCATATTTTGGTCCATGTCAAGACCAAATTCCTAGTCTTGCCGCCACCTCCTTAGACCGAGCCAGGTGTGTTGTCGCATACCTGCCCATGTAATAGGATGCCCACGTAGAGGTCAGAAAGGACTTGGAGTTCGGTGAATGACATTTTCTCATATCTGACCCTGACAGTTGCCAGCACAGAGAATCTCAATGCTTGCAGGAACCCGGGGCACACAGTGCACATGGCCCTCTGAAGATCCAGGGGAACTGGATATCTACGCAGGCTCGCATGATTTCCCTCAGAATATAATCGAAATATTAGGGAGGAAACGCACCCTGCCGTGGGCGGCGAGGTAGTAATAGGAGCCGCCGCTGCGCGTGAGTTTGCGCGTGATGGTGATCGTGGGCCCATACAGCTCCGGCTGGTAGGCATCGGACCCCTGGCCAGCGCCACACAAAAGGCATCATCAGCTCAAGTGTTCGTTACTATTGTTACTACAGGTCGGCCAAACCCAACCCCAAAACCCAAACCCAAACCCAAAGGCCATAGAGCATCAACACGCAGGGCGTCTGCAGCCACATCTGCGGGCCCTACAAAAGTCTGCAGCCCTGATCCAGCCTGAAGGTTGCACATGATGATATAAGCAAACATCTGGCTCAAGGTGTGGCAGGGGGACTAAACAGTTTGTAGCTGGGAAGATCCATAGGTTCCCTTGGGCCCCAGCTCGGCCAGGAAGCTGATGTGCTTGCATGCCACTGCTCACCAATAGCAGACTCCCATGAAGCCCAGTCAAGCAGTCTAATTAGTGACAACACACAACTCCAGTCAGCGGCACATAGCGCTCCAAGCACGCGTTCGCAACGGTCCTGCTACAGCAGCAATATTCCCATACAGTCCAGTCGGATCATCCAGTCATCTTTCGCCAGTCAGCGCCGCACCGTGTTCCAGAGCACGGTCTTGGCGACAGCGGTGGAGGCCTGGTCGTTGATGAGGTCCTTAGCCGCTGTTGAGCGGCCGGTGTCGCGCGCTCGCGCCCCCAGGCACACCTGCAGGCACTGCAGCGTGGCGCTCTTGCCTGACCCGTTCTCGCCCGTTATGAAGTTCAGGTGCGGCCTGCGCAGCAGAAAATGTGCCCATCTGTCAAGAGGTTGATCCACTCCCTTGAGATATAGGCTGGTGGTGGGGCAATTGACCAGGGGTGAAGCTCACGTGCGGTATGGGGGATGTCTGTGTCTTCGCCATGATCCGCTGCAGCAGGGTGCTGGGAGGTTCTGGTGAAAATGTGCGCATGGTCGCAAAATCCTCTGTTGGGCCCTGTTCTTTTCCAGGGAGGTGTCTTTGAAGCAAACTATCGACAAAAAGGTATTCGCAAGCAGAGGCGCACCCGAGCTCGATCTCAAAGTTCTGGTGGCTCATGAAGTGCTCGGCGTGGATCGACTTGATCTGCCCTGCTATGCCAACGCCATTGCCAGGCTCCATCTGCGCAGCAACGGACACAACTCCATCAGCCCTTCAAACTAAGCATACTACGCGCTGTGCTGCAGTGATACAATCTTGCAACACCCTGACAAGCCTCCCAGTATACAGCAATCAGTACTCCTTGAGCGTGTTTGACCCATGTCAGCCATGTCAATGCCAGCATTGAATGCCCCTGTCAAGAACCCCCATGTGCATTTGCGCACCTCAGGAAACCTCATGCGCGGTATCTGAGTCAGCGTGCGCTGCGTGGCGTACGCGCTGCCGCGCTGAGTCAGCGCTTGGCTGGCGACCAGCTGCGTGGCACCCGCCGGCTCGGCCGGCTGGCGGCTGCGGGATCGCTTCCGGCCAGCGCGCGCCGCCGGCTCGGGTGACTCGTCGGCAGCTTCCTCGTCCTCCGCATCTGCCGCGGCAGCTGCCGGGCTGGCTTTCCTCTCCCTGTTGGTTGGCAGCTGCTCTTCCTCCTCATCGTTGTCGTCTGCTTCCATTGGCAGCGGTATGTCGGCCTTTGGCTCTGCCTCCTCTGGCTCCGGTGTGTCTGCTGGTGAGGCCCTTCGTGACCTGCTGCGACACCGCCTGCACCCCATGATTCCAATATGCAGCAAACAGCAACTGGAACAACAAACAGCAATCCAGCAACGATAGACAGCTACAGCCACCAGTACCAAGAACCGGCACCCACGAACCCAACACACAACAGAGCCCTGCACAATACGGCACAACCTTTGATCACTCATTGCTGCCAATATTGACAACACAGCACAATAGCTGATCCTGCAGGTTTTGGTGCTTCATGTCGGAGTTGCACTTGTATCATTAATTGTCTGAGACCCTGCAAAAGATGCGAGGCATTTGAAAGGCACGATGCTGTTCACACCTTGGGTGCTGCATCATTGGCGTGTCCTCTGCCGCCTCCTCAGCAATGCCCCTATTGTCCTTCTGGGCCGTGTCATCGAGCGGTGCCCTCCTCTTGGCTGTGCGGCCTGCCAGCTGGCAAGCTGGCCGCTTGCCGGTGCCTGTGGGTGTCATGGTCCTATTGTTGCCTGCAAGAATATGCTGCCTTGTCTAACAGTCCGCCTTTGCTGTGAGTGCATCCCACTGCACTCAGCTGCCTTTCAATGCACCACTTCAAAGCATTTACGGACCAGGTGACAGGTGATCCGAGAACGGGCTAGGGAGATGGAGAGCAAATGCAGGTGAGGGGAGGACGCGCACGGTTCTGCAAGGGTGGTCGTTCCTTCAGAGCTTGCCCCTTCTGCAGCTCCTTCTGGTTTGCCTTTGCCGCGTCAGACAGCTTGACGTCCTTCACCTTGGCTCCCTCGCCAAAGACATCCTCCCAAAAGATATCCTCCTCATCTCCATCGTCATAACTGCAGGAAACACCCCACTTGATGCTGGGACCTCCCTAAGTCTAAAAAATGTGACGACACTTTGATCCATGAAATGTCGTCTGCAAGGCCTGCAACACCCACTGCAGCTGGGCTCTCCACAGCAGGCAAAGCATGGTGGTCACTGAATCCAGGCAAAGTGGCCTTGCACTTCCTCGATCCCCCCAACTTCTTGCATGGTTGCACACTTATTGACTGAAAGGTGTTTGCATCAAATCAATGGAGCAGTAAGTTGGTGGTGTCACAAGCACTAAGGGCGTTATGAACATCACGGACTTGATTTCTGGGCAGGTTTTGAAGGCTGTGGTGTCGGTCAGGCCTAGAGGTTCCCAATCGCAGATAATACTTTAGCAATAGCATGCGGTGCCCACCTGAGCGTAAGTTGAAGACCCTCCTCAACCTCTCCAGATAGTCCGTTCACCACGTGGTCGTGTGCTGCTTTTACTCTACACTTATACCACCCCTCTCTAGATGTTGCCGTTGCGTCCCACCACTTCTTGAGTGTGGTGCCAACGTACAGCTCCGCAGACTCGACAGTCTCAGGTTTAAGAATTGAAGCCATGCTGTTGCCCATGATTCATATGGCCAAGAGCCTTTGCGCAGGCGCTGGAACAAATGTTGAGATTATCAGGCCCAGCTGGGCTGATCGGACATCAAAGCTTCAAAACTCTACACTTGTTGAAGGAGCCAGAAAACATCCACAGGTGATAGGTCACCTGTATTGGGCTTCATGCGCTTCTGACCTCGGTAATGTTTGGAAGGGCCTCAGCTCCTGTAGACGGTTATGAAACACAGTTTTGGCCAACGATCGCCCCAGTCCCGCATTGTCCATCGCCATGCTTCCTTGAGGTTTCAAAAATGTTAGAGTCCGTAAACGCCGTGAAGATCCCGTAACTGTCCTGAGCTGGTGCCAGCACCATTTGGCATGTGACGATGGGCGTCATGATTAACATGCAGGGTACTACCTTCCTCATCACTGCGTCGACTACAAAAGGAACATGGGATGAGTAGTTAAGAGTTGAAAGTTGTGAGGAGTAGTGCTGCGCGCGCGGCAATGAGCACCTGCAGGCTGAGCTTGAGGCTCAAGCCGTCGCCGGCTTTGATGTTTGCCACACCCGCGATTCTCAATATCATGATCATGATAGAAAGCAGGCTTTAGGCCATGAAGAGTCTTCATTGAAGACGAACCAGGAAGTTCAGAGTGAATTTCTAGTTTACATTGCAAATGGCACTGCACAGTCACTGACAATCAGCTGAGCCGCTCACCGATTGGCAATGCAGATATATCTCAGCTGCGCCAGCGCTGGCATTCACACTTATAAGCAGAATGCGCATGGTTCCTCTGAAATGTGTTCCAAGTCGCCAGCGCAGCTTGCAGCTATGATTGACCATAATGGACCCAGACGTTTAGACGGCATGTATCCCTCGCCGCAATGATCATTACCCTTGTCATGACCCTTACCACCATTGCCCAACCCACCTTCTGAGTGCAAGTATACTTCAACTCCATGGACTGCATGTCCAGCGTACATGGTCTTTGCAAGCATGCACAAAAGGTCTAAAGGCACCACTCTATCACCTTGCGAAACCATGCTTCTCCTCAAGAGGCAGTCACCGTGAGTCTGTGACTCTGCTCCAAGGGGATCATGCATGGGGCTGTCTCTGAGCATTCCTTCATGTCCGAAAACATCATGACACCTGTTGAATGTAAAAGCACGCCTCACTTATTTCAAAGAGAACTTCCATCGACTGCAACAGAACAGCTACGCAGTGCGAGCGCCATGAAGGAGGTAAGACACCCTAGCGGAGTGCAGATTAAGGAGAAATTTGCGTACACATGCGGCAGCAAGATAAAGTGAGCATTCACTTTGGAATGGATTCACAGCCCTTGCCGATCCCACCGGCAACATGAATGGCAGTGTGAAGGAAAATTGGCTTGCGCACAGCGTGCTAATGTCCACAGTTTGGTCACTATCAGAGTATATTGAGGACAAGGTAAGAACCTGTGAGGCGCGCATCTTTGCCCTCTCCAGCAGATATGCCCTGCGCAAAATGTCACGTTGTCTGAGGAATGCGGGACTGCTGCAGCGCACTGAAGAGGGTCAACCCAGAACATCCATTACAATACAAATGCCAGTGCATGATGATCCAGGTCCAGGCGTGTCAGCATGATATCAGGACGTACATATTTTGCATATTCGCGTGATGCATGGGCGCCATTTCGGAAAGCTGCGAGCCGATATCGTTCAGCATATCCATCAATTTGATCAGGTCGGGGTGCCAGCTAGCCGCTGGAGGCAGTTCAGCTGTCCCAGCAATCAGACAGTTTAGCCTGGGACAGGACAGAAATTTTTGACCCAAAGGACCCAGAGGCCCAACAATGAAGGGGTGTCTATGCAGTGCCTGACACCAGAAATCAACTCACCGATTTTCCACGGAAGGGGGTGGGCCCCACTGGCAGTAACCCAGAGTGGCAGCTTGTCTCCCTGCAACAATACTGCTACTTCAACGCAAGTTGTACTTAGCTTGAGTGTTAAGAATAATTGTTTCTGGATCGACAAGAGCGGCGCTGTGATCTTCTAGGAATTTAGGACAGACCAACCATCGGAAGAACCACGTTTGCGCTTGCGCTTCTGACTACCTTGGTCCGGCACCTGCGTGCTCTCCTTAGCTAGAGTGATGGAACGGGCTTTCATTTGGACCTTCACTGAAGTTGGCATATGAAGTTTGTTGCCTTAAAGCGTATGAGAAACACAGTGAAGAACTGGGCACACCTACCCACAGACACTCTCAACCCCGCAAGTCACAGAAATATGTTAATTGCACAGACTTGGACGACTTCAAAGGATGGCAGTTTCCTGGAAACAACCGTTTTCAGAAGAAGAAATTCTTCTCTTGTTCGTCTCTCCCTGAAAATTATGACGTGCCCAACTCGACCCAGTCCAACGTTGATGTTTGGGGGACCAGAAGTGGTATTTTGAAGAAGCTTGATACGACCTTGATCCTGCAAGTATGCAGGAGAGCCAACAGGCGTCACCGGCAGGAGCCGGACAGCAGGCTGGACAGCACGCGCAACAGGCCATAATCCAACCGAACCGATTTGATGCAGTGAAAGCCCTACCGCCAGCCCTCAATCTCGCAGCGCCCGCAACTGCAGAAGACATGAAAAGTCTCAAGGCGTACGTCGATGCGATAGAGCAGTACGCTGGTATGCTGTGGATCCGTAGAGAAACACTTTCTCGGCCGTGCATGTACAGTCGATGCCCAAAACAACGTCTCCGTCCGTGTCAACACATGACTCTACCAGGCACGTCTTGACGCTGACATGCTGCCTGTCTTTATTCTATCTGCAGCTGTTGCGGCGGACGTAGACCAGGCAGAGGTGGACGCGTGGGTCGAGTACTTCCAGAGCCACCAAGGTATATCCCATCAATAGTAGCTTTGTCTTCTTGACATTTGGGGCACCTGAAAGCACACTACGATGAGGATATGCCAAACAGTCTGCAGCACACAACAATCTTCCTCCAACTCTGGTGAATGCATGCAGCTGCATGCGTCACCAGAGATATTATGGCGCAGCAACCAGGAACACCAGCGGCTCTGACAGAGGCACTGACCACGCTCAGCAATCAGTTCACCAGTGTCCGGACTGAGATGCACGACATGTCCTCAAACATGTAAGCTTTACTTTCATATACACCTTACCTTTTTCAACATGTATAATCCCTGGTTTATGTGGACACCTTGCTCAAGGTCGCCTCACCAAAAATGAAGCTCATTTGCCAGACGCATGCCACCGTCAGCCCAGTCATGTGGCATTTTCAGGAATACTCGACACGACGATAACCAGCATACTTACGGCACTGGAGTGGTTCTTTAGAAGTTAAGGCCGCAAGTGTGGACCCACCCAAATGGAGCATGTCAAATAACTGATTATTGTTGTGGCATGCCCATGCAGCGCGTACACCATGAATCGCTTGGCAACCAGCGGCACCGACCGCATCGCTCCCCCACTGACACCAAATGGACCCCTGCCCGCGCATGCAATGCGTGTGTTTCCTCGCACGAAGGGCCGACTAATTACGCTGCGGGATCTGCGCGCACGCCTCCTCTTCTCTCTGTATAGCACAGAGGACGACCATGAGGAGGCAGTGGATGATGAGCTGTACTTCGGCCGCCCCAGTGATCAGCCTCCGCTAGCTGCCGGCAACTCGGTCCTTCGGCAGAGGGCTGTGAATGCACTGGCTGTGCTCATCCATGTCTCAAAGCCATTCCCTGAAGAGGAGGAGTCGGAATCGGAGTCAGAGGAGGAGGGAGGGGAAGAGGGAGATGAGGAGCAGATGGAGGCGGCAGCGGCAGCGGCAGCTCGGGGGGCGGCAGAGGCAGGAAATGCGGCAGCTGACAACGCCCCCCCTTAAGATGACCGCCATAGCTATGCTTGAACAAGCAAATGGGTGCAGATTCCAACAGCGTAGCTGAGCCTCTTGTGAAGTGGATACCACGAATTTGACATGACAGCAAGGTGAAGGCAGGCTCGAAAGAAAGCTCGTGTGCAGGCAAGAAGCCTATGGACATGATACTGTTTCAATATGCTGGTACAAGCTTCAAAAATCACCAATTCGATGGACTCGAAGTGCGCACTATATGCAGCAGAAGAAGCTGCACTGCAGGGAATGCCGCAGACGGGCATGTCTGATGACATCAATGTTGCTGGACCTGCATAACAGAATAGTGACTATGGCAAAAGCCCAGGTGACGTGATGAAGAGTAATACAGCGGTAGATAGCTCCGAATATGAAAGGTTGTCGACATTGGCTCACCCATCACGTGACCTGCCAATTTTACCAGGCTTGGGGTGCTCACGCTGTCTTGCAATATCAGGGTCTCAGAGGCTCTCTTTGATCCCCTACTGATACTGAGGGGACTTATTCCCGTGATGTAGCAAGCGTTTTCACATGAATGCACGGTTTGCGTTAATCACGAGAGTTTGATTCCTGACATTGCAAAAGCATTGACTGTGTTGACAAGTGTGCAGCAGTGTGCTCATCTCCAAAGCAAGAAAATATTGAATGCATACACTTGCAACAACCACTCATCAGTCTCAAGCTCACATGCCAGTCTGCTCAGATCATCATGAGCTACAACCTCAGGCCTGGAGCCTTGATTGACTGTGACCAGGGCGAAATGAACAGGCGAGTCCAGAGACACTTTTCACAGTGTAGATCTAAAACCATTCTCTTCCCGCCGTCCTCCTCATATGCTCATCCGCAGCAGGTAGTCATCCTGCTCCATGTGTTCATGCATGGGGCTCTCTTTCAATGCGACCCTGTCACCACTCCCATTCATCCCCTGATCAGCCGCCGCAGCATCATCCGCTGCGCGCTTGCCCTTCCGCATGGCGTACACGAAGTAATGGAACCCTTCGCCAAATGTAGCAACATCTCTGCCCCAGTCATACTGTGGAGCCTGCAGGAAGGGCCGCCGGAAGTGCGGCTGCGCAAAGGTCACCGACAAGAACACGCCATCCTTGGCAAGCACCCTGCAAGCATGCACACTGCTCTGATTTACTTGAGCGTAAGAGGCCTTTGCTAGATACACGCTCTTGATGGAAGCTGTGCCTGGTGCTGTACACTGATACCAATGGCATGCCTGGGCCCCTAATCATGTGGTCCAAAACAGCTGTTTGCACCAAGGGGTATCTGATCTGCACAGCATCCTCATGTGTAGGTGGTACGTTTGGATGACAGAAATGAACACCACAATGAATAGGGCCCGCACAGGCCCGGCACTGGACTGCCAAAGATAGCTGCACTTTTGTGAAGCACTGTGACCAGACCATCACACGAGCACACACCTGTGGGTTTCTGCCAGCATGCGGTGCACGCGCGCACAGACCTCCGGGCGGGGAGACCAGGGTGAGTCATTATCGACAAACAGCACGTCCATGGTGCCTTTCTCAATGACTGCATCAAAGCTGCCGTCTGCAAATGGCAGGTCCAGCATGTCTGCCACTCTCCACTCAATTGCCCCCATGCCCTGCAGCAGTACACTTATACTGAACAGCAGCTTGCGTGCAACATGCTTTGATACCCCCTGTATAAGTGCAGTTCCAGATTGCTCGGTGAGGGATTTTGAAGTGTGCAGTGCAACGCAGTTCAAGTGCCAGAATCTCTTAGTGCTGACTCACTTGAAATTATACGGTGGACCGCTTTCTGGAAAGCTCAAACCATGTGGCCAAGCCATCGTCTACCCACCTTGCAAAGCACTGCTCGGCCACATGCTCGAGATTCCCAGGAAGCGCTGGCCGTGCTCCATGCTGTCTCAACATCAAGCGTTTCGTGTGCGACGGACGAAAGCAAGGGAAGGTAATGTAAAGCACCTTGTCAGCCGCGCGCTGCCGCATGCGCTCGATGACAGCCGGTGACAGGTCGACGCTGCTGAGGCTCTGGAAACCATCGCAGAAGAGATCTGTTGTGAGGGAGGAGTTGCCGCAGCCCAGCACCAGGATCCTGGAGGAAGCATCCAGGTGCGGCGTCACCAGGTGACTAAACTCCTTGTAGCCCTTGAACCACTCATACTCCTCTTCCTGCAGGCACACGATACTTTAAATGCCCTACATTTCAATGCAGTCCAATGAGCTTGTCCGATTGATCTACCCGATGCTGTCATGCCTCCAAGCTTAGGGCTCTCACACAGTGCATGCACAGACTTTCTCCCTTTGCAGCAACACAGACCACCCAGACTTACTGGCAGCAGCATGCTATCTGGTCAAACTAGATGCACGACGAGCAGTGGCTAGCATTGAAGGAAGAATTCTTCACGCAATGATTGCATGGTGTTTCCCGATACCAAAAGAGTAGAGTAGCAAAGTGCAGCATAATGTAGAACACAGCACGGTGCAGCAGGAGGGAGTACCTTCTGGAATCGCTCATCCCAGTACTTGGCATCAAGGTATTGGGAGTTGTGGTCAGGCAGGTAGCTGGGCTGCTCGGCTGCCTCTTCAATCAGCTGCCCGCTGCCCTCACCTTCATCAGTGCTCATAACCCCCAAATCCGGCACTGCGCATTAATCACCCCTCCTCCATCGCCTCTGCTGGAGTGCCAACACTGATATTTGACAGCTCCCCCTTTTGGTCTCCAGCCGCCGCGATCTGTGTCCGGTCCACAAGGTCTTGCTTTAAGGACCTCAGATACTCCTGCACACAGGCCAGATCAGAGGCATCCCCATCAGGTTTCTGCTGACATCAGCATAGTACATGGGGTTCCTAAATGTGGATTACTCTGTCATCTAAATGAGGCCGTGCGCTGGATATGAACGAGCATCCCAGGCGTGCAATTGAGATCGCAAGAATCGTGTTAAGAATCTACCTGCGCGTGTAATCTGTACTGATTCCTTTCGTCAGGGATGACCTTGGCAAACTTGGTTGTGGCAGGCAGCAACACTTCTTGGACCACCTGCATTCGTGCTAATCACTTGAGGTTGATCCGAAAACACCTCGAGTCGTGAGGTGCAGGTTCTTAATTATATTACACATGTGCCTGTCAACTCAGCGTTACCTTAATAATGCCCAGAAATTCCTTGCTCTTTTTCTCGACAAGGGACTGATCCGCGTCTCCAAGCTTGGACAACTCTTTAACTACCTCCGCGGCAACCTCGACGGCTCGAATAATGTCCTGTCATGACATTAAGCTCAGTTCTGAGGCGAAGGCATCAGGTGGTACTGGCTCAGTATGGCCACGACAGTAGGACACCAACAAACATGCAACACAATGCATTGTACTCCATCGTACCCTCTCTGCACCTCGTATCTTGTTGACGTCCTCTGACAGAGAGTTGCTGGACATCCACCTAGACAGCTTCACGGGTGATCAACGTAAATTTTGATCTCAAGGCAGTACAGATGGCTGGTAATAGATAATCCTGGGAATGAGCCTTCCAATAGCAGACGAAGGAATGCGGAACATGCTCCTTTCCAGCCCACACAAGCCCTAAGCTCAAGGGGCTTTAAATACTTATAAAGTAAATCATGATATCGATATTTTATTCACCCGAAGGGTTCTGGGCATCTTCGCTTCGGTACTCTTAGGCATCAGAACTACATGCAATAGAGCTTTCCAAGAGACTGCCCGACATCTTGACTAGTGTCTTTAATATGTGTCATGTTCAGACAGAATAGGTTGTTTGCTCGAAAAGTCTACGTGCAGACGTGCACCCTTTCACGCCTGATTCGATCTAAACAAAGCGCTAGCAAGCCCCATCACTTTCCATCGCGGGATGATTTGAAGTGGGAATTTTAAACAAAATTTCTATCGTTTTAGTCATCGATAGGTTTGCAGCTCTCTGATGTCTGCTGTCGAAAAAAGGTGAGTTTCGTCCTGTGGCATTATTTGCAGCCTGCTGGCTTATTGACTTCGTACCAGAAGTTCTGTGGTGGTTGATTACTAAATATAGTCAAAATCTTCGCCAGGACATTCTAGCGGCTTTGCTGGGCCCTGCACCCAACACATATCTCACGGCCCTTTTGGGGCAGCCAGTATGGATTCTCTCAATGGGACAGATCCATACGGCAATTCCGATTATTCGTCAGCCAGCAAAACCATGCACAAGATTTCACAGAGATACCGCTACTTCCTGGACAAGACTACACCCCACTCTGCAGGCAGATGGCTCGCCCTCCTGGGCTTGCTGATTATCTATGCCGTCAGAGTATACTTGCTGAAGGGTGAGGTTTCACTCTGACCTCCTGTCAGTCGCACCCAATTGCTTCCAAGTCTAGACTTCCCATAGGCTCTTCAGACCCGTGCCTTTGCCAGTGATTCATCATGGTTGCCTGCCTTTCGAACCTGCAGACAATTTGTTTGCCCTCTGCAAGCCTGTTATTATCACTCAACACGGCAGAGCTCAATGCCTGCCCCAGCATCTGTCAGCAGCTGAGTAGGAGAAGTTCCCATTATATTCATGGGGCAATGCAGCGCCTCATTAAGGACCCTGGCCACAAAAACTCGAACGTCGACATCATGGAAAATTGCTGGAAATGATCCAGTGTGTGCTGCTGCAGGCTTCTACATCGTGACATACGCGCTGGGGATCTTCAATCTGAATATGTTGCTGGGATTTTTGACTCCCCAAGTGGACCCAGAGCTGGAGGGTCCCACGCTGCCCTCCAAGAAGGAGGACGAGTTCCGGCCCTTCGTGCGCCGCCTGCCCGAATTCAAATTCTGGTGCGCAGGCTGCCCGATACCATGTACTGGTCAGTGGCCTCGTGCATTGAACACCTCATAATTTGGTGCTGAGAGGGGAAGTGTCATAAAGTAGATCATCAAGATATGAGGCAGCCTCGTTGCTTTTTGCTCCAATCATTTATTCTGGAGGAATTACAAGCAAGTCATGTACATACAAGACATACAGGGAAGCTCTGCATGGCCAGAATTGCTCAATCCCGGCATGTTCTGCATTTTCATTTTCTGCAGCAGTGGCGCACAGAACCTGTCACACACGCCTGCAATGGCTGCTTCATGCAAACAAGTAGATGGGTTAAGACTTTTCCATGTTGTGACACGCTGGCGTGCTCACAGGTATTCGTCATTCAAGGCGCTGCTGCTGGGCTTTGTGGTGACCTTCTTCCCGGTGTTTGATGTGCCAGTGTTCTGGCCCATCCTGCTCATGTACTGGCTGGTGCTCCTATTCGTCACCATGAAGCGCCAGATCAAGCACATGATCAAGTACCGCTACATCCCCTTCTCCTTTGGCAAGAAGGTGCGTGGCGTTGCCTCTATCTCTTTGGAGTCTCAAACACTTTTCTTCTTACATCCTCCATCCTACTGGTCGAGTCTTTGGGTGTTGGATTTTTCTGCCGCTGGGGTAGTCATTACTTATACTAATAATCTATTACCTGATGGCCATGCCTGTATATACAAACTGTCAAGCTTTTATTATTATTGCAATCAAGCTCGCTGCAATGCGTTGCCTCTCTTAGATCTGCCTGCTTTGATGGGCATCCCGCTGATGCATTAGGGGCTGTCATGCAATGGCGTCTTTCCCTCATTGAAACAGAGCAAGTCCAATCAGGAGCTGTGTTTTGCGTAATATGCTGTTAGCTGAATTGTCAGCTGGTTCTCATGCCTTTGTTATCAGACCTGGGCTCTGCCTGTCTGAGCTGTCACTCATGTTCATTGTGTTTCTCCTCGTGGCAGAGCTACAGCAAGGGAGGCGGGAGGTCGGCTAAGAATGACAAGTGAGCAGGGACAAAGCACTGGAAGCTGGTATTAAAGTTGCAATTAAGCACCTGAATGACGACTCAACGATTGAAGCAGCAGGAGTCAAAATTGTCTAGTGAATCTCTTTGCGGTGAGGGTGCATCTCAAGCAGAGCGCTCCCACGGTCTCTTTCAAGAATAGCCCTGGGAGCACTGCTCCTTTGCAGGTGCCAGGGGACTGGTTTTCAGCAACGGATTTGGCCTATCCCCTTGCGCGCTTTGGATTTAGAGCCCCTGGGGTCTACAGTGCTGCTTTAGGCAATAACAAGCATCAATGATTGATACTGCCTGCTGCCGGCAAGGCCCATCCGGGATGCTGAGTACATGACAGTGTGCGTGTGACCATGCTGTGTAAAACCATTGACTGGTATAGTGAAACTATTCTCTACACAGTCTGGCATGTGCTAGGCCTGAATTCCGGCCCTCAAATATCTGGCTTGTTACCGTCATGGTATAGTATACGGTATAGTATGCGGTTTAGTATGCTAGCACTGCTTGGCAAGTGTAAATCATGACTCATGATTCCATGTGCACTGTGCAGCACTGTACTGACCGTCTGTCTGACAGCATGTCTGAGACACTGTGCACACGCGCATGAGATGTGCCAAATAGAATATGTACTGTGGATGGATTATATTGAGAGCTGCAACCTAAAAGAATACACATTTCGCCTGCTGCTGAGGCTAAATTGGCGCCCATTGCCAATTGCCGGCACCCTAGGAAAAGTGCCTTCATGATGCAACATGGGGCAGCGTTTGGGCACATTCCAATTCCCCGAGCCTCATCTGCCGCTCGTTTCCCCCATAACAATCAAAGAAGCCGCTGTTGCTGTTCAGAACAAAGGTACGCTCGTTCATAGTTTTGGGGGGGCTCACTGGTTTAGTCCATCGGCATGGCTTTCATTAAAGCTTCACATTCTGGACTCCGATTAGCCAAGCAATCTGCGATTTTGCTATGTTGAGGCATAATATCTCGGATCACACCTCTCTGAATTGCGATTAGCATCTAATTCTCCCTCAGATCTGCCATGCGAATGACCTAGCTTTACGTGTGCAGGATCTCGGAGGCTCACGGATATAATGATGAAATTTGCGCTCCTCATCCTTATTGCTTTGGTTGGAGTATCGTTTGCATCCAACGACGAAGGCCCGATCACGGCCCAGACCGTTCAGAAAGTTGGAGCCAAGGCTTACGTATACAACCCACTTCTCCTGGGGACCAACGGCACACAGGTGGGTGTATTGGGCAATCTTAATACTTTTATTTGCTTTGATGTATGATCTCTATGTTCTGATGTGACGCTAGTTGCCTCCAGTAACGTCCAAGTCCCAACAAGAGATCACCTTTACTTCACTGAGTTGAGGAAGATTACCTATAATATGATGCCAGCTGCATCTTGGTGTCCACAGAAAACGGATGGTGGCTCGAGACAGCAGCGAATGGTGGGCCAATGGCCGGCATTGGCAGGACAGGGCATCTCTCAGACGGTCTTCACACTGGAGCCGTGTGCCATGAGGCCTGCACATGTCCACCCAAGAGCAACTGGCCTCTTGTACATGATCTCAGGTGCGCAGATAATTCTACATATCGCACATTTTGCTGTCACTTGCCCTTGCTAAGCCACTGCCAATGGAATGACTGTTGCCTCTGACACCACAGTAGAGGGCACTACTGTGCATTCCTGAAATCAACGAGTCCTTCTGCTATCGGGCAGCTGGCTCAGGTTGCTTCCAGTAGCAATGTGGCTGCTGTTTGTGGAACAGGTGCCAAGTTCATGGTTGGATATGTAACTGAGGATGGCACCCCGGTCACCAACGAGATCAGCACCGGGGCATCTGCTCTCTTTCCTATCGGTGCGCAGCTCTTGGAGGCACCCATTCCTGAGTCTAACCATCCCCATTCTCAAGATCTTTCCTATAAGGCCACCAGAGAAGGGTCTCTCGGCAAATCTCCACTATCATAAACTCTGCTTTGCCTTGCCCAACATGCACTGGGGCTTCGTCCAAACAGTTCCTCAGTCGAACAGCGTGCAATGACTTCATGAAGCTCTGACACACAACATCAAAAGTGTCATTGTGTGAGAGTTCATGCTGAGTAGAATGTCTTATACATGCAGGCTTGGTTCACTACCAGCAAAACCTGGACTGCTTCGATGCCACTTACGTCATCAGCTACAACCATGAAGACCCTGGCACCCAGGTCTGCCCCAGACCCGGCACAAATTATTTCCTGTCCGAGTACCCAGTTCCTGGATGTCGTTAAGGTGCAGCAGTGGCCATTTCTGAACCATTCAACTGGATCGGAGGCCCTGATGAAGCAAGTCTCCTGCCTTTGGACCACTTTCTGGCCCAGTCTCCGAAAATCAAACATTGCATGTCCTACTCTCTGGCATGCTGTTGGCAGGAAGCAGCAAGCAGCAAGCATGCAGCCATGAGCACTCCATCTTTCAATTGCGCATGCATGCAGCGCCATGGCAGCGTTATGGCGGCAGAATCATTGTTCCTGCATGATTGGGCCAAGCTGTGGGACATTGAATGTTGCATCATGCCGGCGAGCACAGGTACCTCTGCATGACTGATAAAGCCAAGTCGTGATGAGATGTGTGGGGTTCTCTACAGATGACATACGCGAGCCTGCAGCAGCTGCCGGCAGCTGCAGTGGCGGCGACTTTGGGAGTGAACACCACCGGCTACTCAAACCTGCTCTCGGCTTCCCCCAAGGGAATCTTCATCAAGAGCAGCGACCCTGAGTGTGTCGCCCGCTGCCAGCTGGCACCTGCCAAATCAGGCGCCACAGTCAGCGCTGCCAGCGTCAGCGGATGAGTCACCTCTCCAAGTCAGCGGTGTGATTGTGGAGCTGACAAACGCGTTCAAGACTTGAATTTCAAGATCTCCTGAAGATATACTTCATGCAAGGAGTGACGCAGCCAAGCTCAGGATACATAATGCACGGCAACACTTGAAATTGTTGGGAGTTGGCATTTATTGGAGTTGGTATTGCTATTGTGCGGCTGCCATCACACCTGGAAGGGATTGAAGGGTGAAGCGCCCTTGAAGATATCTTAGAGCAAGAGCAAGGGGAGGTACATGTTGGATCTCAGTTCAAATTGCTCTAACATTTCAAAATGATGGTTGAGAGTGTCACAGCCTGTGAGGCTCGAGCTCAGGCTAATGAGGCCCTGAGCCTATGGTCTTACCAGCTTAGGTCGATACTTGAAGCTGCATGCTGAGGCAGTTGCTGGCATACTCAGCGGTCCATGAACCGTATGGAGGCCTCTTTGGCCTAAATGCGGCCGCACTTTTTTGAGCTTGGATTTATTGGAATTTCTTCATGGGCTCTCCCCTCCGAGGGGGCCTGAGGCTGATGAGATGATGACTCACGTTTTGAGGCATGGGTTTGCCGGCCTGGCACGGCACCTCCCGTCTGATTGCACTTTTACAATCTCCTGATCAGGAAGATCTCCTGGAGACAGAAAAATAATGTAAGTGCAGGCATTGATATGCTCCAATGATTGCGACACTCTGAGATTGAGATCACAATACCTGTGTCAGATGAGCATGTTGATCTGGGAGGTCTAGATGTGAAACAGTCTGAGGATCTTGAACATGCAGGGGCTTGCACAATGCTTGTAGGAATTCCATACTGAGGTTGCCATGGCACAATATATTCCAAATACTATCAGCCTGATAGGCCATTGCTAATCAGTGCATGCTGCAGACGTTGGGATTTGGGAGGGTGCACATCACATGTTAATATAGACTAGTCTGACTAATGCGCTTTGACTGGTAGACTTCTCCACTTCTCCACTGCATGCAAGGAGTCACGGTCATCTCTGCATGTCTGCAGAGGCACGCAATGCTGAAATGCACAGTCCACACCGCAGAACGTATATGCTAAATCACCGTAAGAATGAAAGTTGACAGCAAAGCAATTTCCAAACACTTTTCTGGGCGCGTAACCACAAAAAGAAGAGCTCTCCTCGATTCTCACCTCATGGTAAGTTAAACAGAAGATCAAAGACCAGAACAAAATGTTCAACATAAACAAAGACTGCTGTAGTCACTGAGGTTTCTCTTCTGCATGCGCTGATGCCCAACACAAACTGCATGATAAGAGGACTTGCCGGAAGGAACCCACACTTCACTGAGGAGTGCTGATTGTCACAACAAGTCCAAACACTCTAACGCATACCGCCACCATACCGTCTTGCATCAGAGCAAGAAATGAAATGACTGCTGAAGGCTGCTGTGCAGTATGGTCTGAGACTGGCGAAGAATGACTGTACTTTAGTGCCAAGCAGAGAACTGCCAAACACCATATTACCGTAGATCTCATGATAACAGGAGTGCGCTGTCTTGATCCTGATGGAGGCCGCTGTGGAATTCGGTTGCTTAGCAAATTCCCTTCTAGCCAGGCTCATCAGACCTAGATGCCTGATTTGGGCAGCAGATCGGCCATCCAAACAGGAGCCTCAGTCTATGTATTGCGGCAGTCTGACACCATGCCCGGCCACAAACGCCAAAATCAGAATAAGCATGCCTGCCAAGCAGCAGTTTCAGCAATGCAGAGCTTCCAGACCAGCGACCGCAGATTTCAGCCCAACCACGGACTGAGAAGCTACAACACCTCCGCATCAAGGAGGGTGCACTGCAAGCACCCGCCTAGGAAGCTACGCCCGTGCATTGCACCTTGCGGCAAGCAAAAAGCCTTGACACACGCATATGTACAGGAGTCAGCTTGTGCTGCGACGGTCAAGAACCCAAGCCGGATGTACCCAACGCGAGCTCGTGACGCACCCCGTCAGCCGTCTCAGGAACAGTGCGATTGGCAGCTTCTGAGATGCGCTCCAAGACGTTTATGGCGACATGCAGAAGCAATCCGGCTCTAAACAATACGGCCCTGAGCAGCGCATGCCCAAGTCAATGACTCCGGCCCGGCCTGAGCCCGATACTATTGCTACTAGTACTATTTTGATCATCGAGAAACCAAAAAAACTAATTACTTGCTACGCATGGTGGCAAATGACATCCCCAGACCACTACATGTCGCTGTACGTTCGAAATGATCCTGGTTGACGTATTGATACCGTTAGATTTTTTGGAAAAATTATTGAAGAACGTATGTATAGATACCGATCGGGTAGGAAGAAAGGAAACTGCCGCATGGACAGCAAACTCTCGTGACCTTCCCATTCTGGATGAGTCATCCTTTCCTGGACCATGCATGTGCAAGATTGGTCCCCACGATTTGCCAGCCCAAAGCAAATTAGCGTGTGATGGCATTGATGTCAGCTTGGTGCACACTCATCTTACTCGGATATCGTACAGCAGCAGCCGTCTTTGATTATGCAGAGGCTCTCCAGTCAGGCACAGTGCTACTGGCACATGCTGGTGTCTAGCTCGACAGTGCCCATGTGCATGGGGCAATAGAAAAAGGAAGTTTGACGATGACCCGTCTGATACCACTTGTGTAAGAAACGATGATGGTGTGTTAATTTCTCGGGGTGGTCAAGGCATTTGATGGATGGGGGAAGGGGTTGCTCTGAGTTGGCACGATCGCTTGACAAACGTCGCTAGAACGGATTTTTTGAGTGCGCTTTTTCTGGTTTGAATGCAGGAGTTCAAAGGCCGGGGGCATGAAAAGCATTACCAGGTGCACCTCTTCTCCCCCTAAGTACTGTACTGGATGTCAAGGATTGCGGGTTTCAAAGCCTGCGCTCGTCTTCTTTCAGATTCCTGAGAACCTTGAATTCCTCCGTTCCAGCTGCATCTTGACATGCGTGTAGCAATCACTCGCAGGTCTTCTTCGCGGAACAACACCTGGTCTGGGATCTCTTTGTCTACTTGTTCGGCATATTGATATCAATCTCGATCATGGTCAATTTCTGGCATAATAGCCACATCCGGAGTCCGCTCTGGTATGCAGCTTTTCTCTCACTCTTCATCTTGGGCAAGGTGAGAGACATCCCAAGTTGGCTTTGTGCACGCTGCTTTCTTGTTGTGCATGTCATGAGATGATATCACTGCTTTCGAGATCTATGTTGGGGAAGAGGCTGCCGGATCTCTGCTCAACCACTTGCAATACGACCTAGTAATAAGAAGGGACGTTTGTGCAGGTCATTCCTGTGGTCATGATCAAGAAGTATTGCAGTATATATACCCGGCACAGAACAGCGTTCATGGTTACCGTGCGCCTACTAGAATTCTACCTCACGCATGCTCACCTCACCTTTTGGACGGACGTTTCCAACCAGGACACTTTTGCTGAGTGGATCGTCCTTGCTTGTGTCTTGGCGAATAACTCGATATCAACTGTAGCCTGGTGCGCAACTGTTGCCACCCTTTGAGAGTATTTTTGCATTCTCAAATTTTTGCCAAGCAGCGTGGGAGGTGCTTGGGATTTTCTTCAAGCTGAATGCTGCACCATGTTCTTTGCAGGGGCCTCTTGCTGCCTCTTCCCAATCGGTGGTGGCTGACCATTCAGGTGAGATCAGAAGCATCCGTTCAGGCTGCAGCCCCTTGCTTCCTTTGTGGATGCCTTTGTTCACTACTAAATATGCAGCTGTTCAAAGCCAAAGGGACTCTACGTTGGGATGGTTTTGGATGATTAGCTTGCGTCTTGATGCTATTCGCAATTGTGTTCATGACCGTATTGACATCTGCCTGGCATGCATGAGCAGATACTTGACTTGGGGAGGCATTTCCTTTGCCACACCTTCAACTTGCGCCAGTTGGAGAGAGGGCTGCACCACCTGTCACCCCTGGTGGGATGTGTTAACGCCCTTGGCGCAAATTTGGGCATGCCCCCAGTCAGCGAGCGCACTTTTCTTCTGCTGATGTGGATCACATTGGAGGTTTGCGTCGATACCCAGCTGGTTGACTAATTGGAAGGTTCATGCATAGTCATCAATAAGGTCAACCGTTGGTAAGCTGACTGGGGATCCAGACATTGAAAGATGCCAATGGTACACTCCTTTCATGCGTATTGCGTCCGGGCCTTCGGGCTGCATGAGGGGGCTTCAAAGTGGGTGATTATAGGCTGGAACCAGCTGCAAACAGATGTATGGCACCATTTCAGGCTCACCAGTTCTCTCTTTATGCGTGCCATATCCTTGCAGGTGTTTGGAGCATTCCTCTTGCCCTTCCTGGTCATATACAGGACGCAGCTGCACAGCCGGCGGCAGTGGCGACAAGGGGTGCTGAAGAGACTCTTAGAACCCCTTGATCAGGGCGGCAGCACAGGGATTGAGAGAGGGGCTGTTGAGGGGTCATGCAGAGCGGATGAGAGGGATCCTGCGCTAGATATTCGGCCTACCTGGAGCTTGTTCCTGCCAGAAAGCGTGGCATTTCTCACGCTGTGCTTTGCAGCTGGGTTTGATGTTAGGATGCTGCAGTACATGGTGTGAGTTGTCATTCATGGTGGTGGATTGCCCCTGTGCCAGGGATTGCCTGGGGCTTAAAAAGTCACCTTCTATTGGCCTGAGCAATACTGCGGTAGTTCAGCTATTGTCTCTTGTGTACAATGTCGAAGGAGTGTGCCCCAGGGCTTGTACTGTTTTCTCTGTTTTATTGTCAAAGGATTGTGTCCCAGGGCTTGAACTGCTTTCTCTTTTTTGCCCCCCGATAATGTTTGATGCTTGCACATGCGCGCAGCCTTCAGGCTAGCTTCGTTCTGGGAACCGCATGGTTGGCAAAGGGGCTGTTCTGACAATCTCAGAAGGCGGAAGTATGCTGGAGAACTGTTACACCGATGAGCTTGTGCTATTTTTTTGAATTGTGCACTGGCAGTGATCCGAAGTGGTGCAGATTTAGGGCATGTATAAGCGAAAGACTGCTCCTGCATGAAGCACAACTCGGTGATGCGTCGTAGAAGGAGATCTATTAAGCCTGCTTGTTTTACTGGTGCTTTACCCCCTAAAGGGTGTATGGCAAACTTCTGCCAATTTTCCATGGGCATGAACAAAGTGGATTCAAGGATATATGTTCCTCTCCGGTAAATGCTTTCTTTTCTGCAGCTGCCACAGATTAATCTGGTAAGATCAATGAGAATTTCTCAATGAGGATGACACTCAACGACAGATCTGCTGTAAGTCTGTACAGACTTATGTCATGAGTCATCAGACAATTCTGACATGATCATGGAAGTCTTATGGCTCATGAGTCTCATGCATGAGGCTCAACATGAGCCGCTCATGAGCCTGCACAGACATGTCAGCCATGGTCATGGAAGTTGGGCAACCGGTCACCTGCTCACAGCATCAGCGCACATACATGTGGTATCATTGTATAGAAGACTAAGTAAGCCTAACGGAAGAAATCTTGCGTGCAGCTTCAGTGCTACCTCTACAATTGGCACAAATCTTGTGACTGGTCATGGTATTTCAGATGCCCAATGGGCGCCCATTGCCGGCTCTCATGCCCATGGTGCTCTCACCTGTTCACTGGATTTTCATGAAAGCCTAAATTGCAACTTTTGCATCAATCACTTGCTGTCAATAAATTGTGTATCTTGTGCGAACTCGAGCACCCACTTATACTGCCAAGGCGGCTAATCCGGATACTTGACAAGCGTTGGGTATGTCCTGATCCGACAAACAAATCTGCAGCATGCAGATCTATCCCAATCGGTAAAAGTTTCTCATATAGAAGTGTCACGAGGTCAAAGTACAGCTCTTGAATGGTTATCTACACAATGAGCTTTTCTAACATCCCCAACATACTTCTCCCAGTTCTCCCCTGGGCCTAACAATCAAGCAATGCAACAACGCAATGCAGAGCAGAGCTGCTCCTAGGCACATTGCGCCTGCCTCCTTCCCAACCAGTCTTGACCGCAAAGGGTCAATTTGTGGATTGCTGTATGTGAGCCCTCCTCTCTCTCCAAGCACATCTTCTGGCACACTAAGTGCATCGACATAGTGCACATTGCTCCAAACGCAGTGAGACTGCTCTGTCAGAGGCCGCAACGGCTCTACAAATTGTAATCTGTCGGAAGCAGCAAGCTGCTCTATACCATGTACTGCAGCAGTTTGAAATTCTGCCCAGCCACATAGGACAGCGTGAGAAAGGCCAGGCTCTCTGGCAGGAATAGGGTCCAAGTGGGGCGGATGTCAAGTCCAGGATCTCTGACAGCAGGCTGTGTTTCTCTACCACTGCTGCTGCTCTGAGCCGCAGACTCTGCTCTCCGCCTCTTCAGCACTCTTTGCCTCCAGTGCCGCCGGCTGCGCAGCTGCAGCCTGTACATGAACCAAAAAGGCACCAGAAATCCTCCAACCACCTGCATGGCAGCATTTTGAAGCTTGACTAAACACGGTACCTCTTTGCTCTGCCGCAAAGCCTGCCCTGACATGTCTATTCTGACATGACAAGGTAGCAACCTACAGATGCCCTCCCGACAGTCTGCGTGCCACGCCAGCGTAAAGAGACACACGCTACTCAGCGTTCAGTTTTCACCATCGAGCATGCTCCTTCAAGATCCAGGCAGTCTGTGCTAGGAACTGCAGTTCTGATGTGAAATTCGTGCAATAAAGCCATACGCACCTGCAGAATGGCCCAGAGGCCGAACAACATGTTGCGCGCGCTGATCGGTGGGATCCCCATCTTTGTGACAAGGGCATTCACGGCTCCCACCAGGGGCGTCAAGTGGTACAGTCCCCCCTCCACTTGTCGCATGGCTGTGGTGTTGCTGAGAAAGAGCCTCGCCAGATCCATCATCTGGCAGAACACATTTAAGAACCTATGCTCAGACACTGCCAGACACTGCCAGACACTGACCATGAACTTCCACAAAACAGGCAAGTCCTACTCATGCAAGTCCTATGCACAGGAGTCAACTTGCAAGTCGTATGCTCGTACACTGCCAGACACTGACCATCAACTGCCATCACACATGCAAGTCCTACGCTCAGATATATAGGTGCGTGTGCAGGAGCCTCTACCCAAAGCAGGGCACTTGGACAGTAGAGGTCTGTGATAAAGTTAGTAATGCTGTCCTCAATCCACTAGCACGGATGCCAGGAATTGTCAAGAGTTTGGAAGATGCACCTGGAGTCTCAGCCACCATTGATTGGGTATCGTCTGCACAGTGCCCCTGCAAACACAGCACCCGTCAAGTTGACAAGGCCCCTGACAATTAAGATCAACCCTGACATATTGTTCCTTTGATTGTTCAGGCCCCAAAGCGCTGAGCACAACAATCTCTGCTTGCACTGACATGCCCCGAAGAGCATGCAATCTGACATGCTGACGATCAGGGATGTCCTGGTCGTCCGATATCTACGACCAGCGTAACAACACACACCTGGCAGGCACCAGTTGACAGGCTTTTGCTGACATGGCAATGTGCGGGTGGTGCAGGCTTCAAGGGTGATGGCAGCGCACCACATAGCTGGTCCCACCCAAGCGCTGATGAAGACGCAGGCAAGCAGAGTCCACTCGGAGAAGACGTTATGGTTTGAAACATCCACCCAGAACGAGAGGAAGGCGGAGCTGGTGCAAGCTTCAAACAAACGCAGCACGGACGCAATGAGAGTCCGGTGGCGAGTATAATATTTACCATGCGCTGTAATCATATAGATTGGGAGAGCCTGCAGCCAGGAGGAGAATTTGGTTCAGACTATAGGAATGTTCAGCTGGTGTACTATATATCTGATGTGAACACAAGCTAGAGCGTGATCAGGATATTGCGGAAAACGGCTGCAAGATATGCAATGCAATGTGTGGACCAGCACAAATTTGGCCAAGGTGGCTTACCTTCGCAGCGGCCAGAGAGGACAAAAAAGCTGCATACCATAGTAGGCTCCTCACACGGCTGCTCTTCCAAAACTTCACCACAGCGCAGGGTGACAACAGCCCGAAAAGAGAATACACGAAGAGATCCCACGTCAAATGCTGCTCTGCGAAGAAGTTCTGCAGGTGGCAGGCGTCGCACGTGTCAAATGAATCTTCACCCCACCGACAAAACTACACCTTGATCGTCAGTCGAGACACATCCGCTGTGAATATTTTAAACTACTATGTCATTGAGTACAGCGACACATCGCACGCTTAAGTAGCTTACCTGGAACTCCTCCTCGTGGGTGCGTCCCTTAAATTCCTGCAGAACGGGACAGATGCCTGATCTATGCGGCTCCACAGCACTCTGTGCTTATTGAGGTCCATTCAGAGATTTGTCATACTGGAAATTGCAGAGACAGTGTGGGGAAAGACTCACCAGCATGTCCCTATTTGCTTTTAGGAATGCTACTCCAACAATACATGCGCCGTCCCTGTCTTGCCCATCGTGTCAGTGTGACTCTATGATCACCTTTACAGGTATCCACGGCCGCCCTACACAACTTTTATGACCCGATGAGACACCCATGGTCCGCAGCATCCATGAACTAGGCAGCGAGGCACGGGACAGCGTCAAGCAAACAAAGAAGTGCACTCCTTTAGATCAACAAGGTCAAGAAAAGCGCCGCACAATCGATCGCGCGACTTTCACCAGGTGGAATTTATGGGACCATCAGGAGGGACAGATGTCTGCGGAGATTTGTACTGGCTACCTGAATAGGCTCCGGAGATCTGCCTCGATTGCATGCATGCAACTCGCTTGGATTTAACCTTGGAACAACCAGCGTGTCGAGTCAAGCGGCACACCTCAACAAAGCCAATACTGTACATGTATAATACACTGCGACTTCAATCTGATTGAAGGTCTAATGAGGCGTGCAAATGCTTCACGCATGCGCAGATCTGTCTAGACTTCAAAATTTTAAATCTGAGCGCGTTGCACTGTTGGCAACCGCCGGCCGGCCGAAAGATACTATCCTAGAGCCGAAAGAACCCCCAACGGCTGCGGCCGCACGGCCATACAAACATCACTTGAAATTTCTACATCCTGGTTCCTGGATCACGCTGCCGGTGAAGTGCCGAATATTAATACACTCGTCATCACAACAGTAGCACCGAACAAACAACGCAATTAAGCAACCGGTTGTTCGCGTCCTCACAAGGCAGAAATTGGTCCACTCAGAAGGCCACTTGACCAATGCGCAACAGCGCTATCAGCACGTAGGGTGCATGTCAGAATAATCTCTGGAGCCCATTCCAACAATCTGCTTGTCTCTTTTATGCCAAAATCTGCGACAAATAGATATGTACACGCATAGTAGACCATGTGCCCTGTGTGTGGGTCCCTCCAAACATACAAAGCTTCAATCTATTGTCCACCTCTGACAGCAAGATCCTGAAAGATCATCACTGTACAGATCTGCATGCCGCAGCGGTTCCTACTTCAAAACAACATTGCTCGCTACAGTAAGCGGCATCTGGATTGAGAAATGTTTGCCAAAAGCGCTAGTATCAAGGCACACCAGGTCAGACCATATGGTACAGCAGCTGTGGATTCTGGCCAGCAACAAATGATAGCAAAAGAAAGGTGAAGCTCTCAGGGAGGAACAAAGCCCCAGTAGGGCGAATGTCCAGTCCAGAGTCTTCCTCCCTTGGATTTCTGGAGCCCCCGGGAAGCCTCTTCAAAATTCCTCGCCGCCACTGCCGCCGGCTGCGCAGCTGCATCTTGTGCGTCAGCCAGAGCGGCACCACAAATCCCCCAACAACCTGTCGGGACAGACAAGCACTTGATTTTTGCTGGTTCCAAAATTGTCAGAAGTTACACCTTTCACAACCCTACATGCCAAAGAATTGATCATGGCAGCCTGATTGGTTGTACCGGTTACAAAGATGCCAGAAGTTGCACCTGTCACACACATTCATTCCAGAAGTTTGATCATGGCAGCCTGATTGATTGTGGGAGTGACAAGCTTCCTAGCTAGACCACACAGACTTGTGAATTTGCTTAGTCCTCCATCCATGCAGCACTTGACGTTGTCTGCCAGGAGAATGACTCGGCCTAGTGCTTTGTGACACCACTTTCCACAATGCAGCTTCCTCATTCCCTCACGCATGCCAGCCTAGCAGTGAGGCTCCGAGGCTTTTGGTCTGTAGGAGTGGTTTGCCACAACCATGACTTGAAACTGCACACCAACACATTGACTCGAAACCCTGATCTTCAAGATGAGATCGGGGTACGCACCGCCAGCAGCATCCACAAGCAGCTCAGCAGGCCCCGCTCGCTGAACGGCCATATGCCAACTCTGGCTCCCACCGCATTCACCACCCCTGTCAGCGGGATTATATGGTGCAATCCCCCCTCCATCTGCCGCATCGAAGTGGACTGCCGCAAGAAAACCCGCGCCACATCAGCCACCTGACCACCAAGCATCCTTCTGTCAGTCTTCCTGTCAAGGTGAAAAACCTCAAGGGTGACCTTCTTCATTCACGGGCATGTATGCGATGCTGGACACTGGGGTGAGCTTTGGAGGCATGTCTAGAAAACTTTATGCTTGGGAGCCTTTATGATTCCCAGGATTCTTGCACAGCGTTTTGGATATAAGAATGGAGGGCGCACTTGCAAGGCCAGCCACCAATTGTTTGGTACAGGCTGAAGGAATCCCCTGCAAGACAGCCAAGCAGCCATGTCAGGAAATCCTAAATTCCCAGCTGCAATAGCTAGTATTCATATCCAATCCTATGTGCGTGTCACTGAGTGCCTGTTGCGCCTCGAGCCATACTTGTGATGCATTCTGTCAGGAGTGCAAAGAGCTCCCACGAAGCATTGCAATGACTGCTTCTGAAGATATTTTGTACCCTTCTCCAAGACACCATCCTCCATCAACCTCTATCTGCAATAGAAAATGAGCACGGCCTTCCATAGCAAGGACATGCTCGTGCTGAGGCCAGACAATGAAGCCAAGCACACTGATGCACAACATGGCATAGCCTTGTCTTTCTTGTCCTGCTGGGAAGGTGCACTCAGCTATACCCTTCCCTCCCAGCAGCATAGGCTCATGTCAACCTCAAGGGATCCGCTGCTGCACACCAGTGTGCCGCAGAAATCCAATTGTTGGCGAAGACCAAGGCGAGCAAGAGCCACTCGAAGCAGGAGCCCTTGTCAGAAAAGTCCATCCAGAAGGAGAGGTAGGCGTCGGTAGTGAACATCTCCAACAAGCGCACAACGCCCATCAAGGCCGTGCGGTGCCTGATGTAGAACTTGCTGAACATACATATCAAGGCTGTCGGCATCATCTGCGCAGACACAGATTGTTGATTGACTGAGCAGGCTTCCGAATGCTGCACGGACAATAGTTATGCAAAGGCAGTGCCCTTTCTGGGCACATGCCGAGCACATAAAGGCCCAATGCTCGCAAAGGCAGGACGTCATGTTGATGGAAGATCTAAGGCACCGGATCGCAGAGATGCTAGACAGAGCCAGCGTCGGTTTACAAGCAGTTCTCTGGACTGCAGATCGCTGGTAAGTCGGCACCTTTTCTGCAGTATAGAGCAGCAGAAAGGCTGCATGCCAAAGGGGGTTCCTGTTGTTCCAGTTCCGCCAGAGATTGATCATGACCGGTATGTATTGCATCCAGCCCACCAAGCACACGGACAGGTCCCATATCAGATGCTGCTCGGCAAAGAAGACCTGATGGCATCACAGAGTGCATTAGCTACAGCCTGATTGTTACCACGATCATCTCGAAAGGTAATCCAAGAGGAAAGCAAGGATTAAATGCGTTGATGATGTGTGATAAAGTACCTGGAATTGCTCCTCATGCCTCTTCCCTTTGAACTCCTGCAAATGAGTCCAGGATTGCAGTACCACCACGGCCTTGTTGCCCTCCCTTAGGAAGACATCTTGCGGAATTGGGTCAAATAAACAAAAAATGAAGAATTTGCCATGCAAAGTCGATTGCAAGCGCTGCATTCGAGAATCAGAGACTTACCAGCATTGCTTGGACTTGTTCTATCCGGCTTGCTCCGTCATCTGTAAAATGGGTGTATGCGAAACTTCAGAAGTGCCTTTGTTTTTATCTCATGCTATCCTTCTCCCATCACACGCGTTCCCATGATATGTAGAGAAACAACGTTGACCAGACGGCAGATGCGCAGCCGTGAAACCTTTCTCTTCGACGTTCAAACAAGGGACCAACAATCCGGTAACTTGTCAGAAGGGTAGGACTGGGTCTGGGTCTGTCCAGTCTACTCGTGCAGCCCAGTTAGGCTGGATCATGAGGCTGGATTGCTTTCCAAGGACAGCATTCAGAATCTGCGGGACACATTCGATAATTTATTGCCAAGCCCTCCAAAATGTTTGAGCGGCTTTCATAGGGCAAACTGTACAGCTGACCTGGAGGCACCGGTGAACTTTTTTGCGAGCAGATCGTCTGGGATCTGAACGCCTTCGTGGCACCTTGAAAAGAGGCGCGTCCTGGCCACCGGGGACTTTGTTCGGGTAGCAGAGCCATGCGGTCCTCGCGGAAGTGTAGGGCCCAGTGATGTCTGAGGAGGAAGGGCTAGAGGCGACTGTTGGGTCCCTTGTAGCAGCCTATGAGAGCGGCAACGTCACCTCTGATGTCACCGAGACTCTGCAACAGCTGTTGCCTTTCAGCCGGTATTGCAGGTATGCACCTGCAAACGAAAGGGGGGTAGGGCTAATGATGCACCAGAACCGGTCTGGTTCCATGGTGCTGCCCTTCATAGAAATCATATGATGGGCTGATGCAAGTTTTTTCTGAGCTCGAAAGCAGCACACTCATGCTGGAATTGTGGGTGGCCTCTGCGAACCTTTCCCTAGAGTCTGATCACGCGGAGCTAGCGCGGCCGAGCGCCTCTTCTGTACAAAAGCATGCCCACACCAGGAGATGGCGCCTGGGATGCTGATTTTATTGCTGGCGTCCTTGCAGTGTGGCGATATGTGGCCCGGACGATTGGCTTGCAGCAACCAGCAACCTCCTGTCCCCAGGCAGTATCACAACATCTCTCTGGCCGAAGTCGGAGAGCCTCGCTGGGCTGGCAGCCTTGTTGTCCAGGCAGCTCAGAAGCTTTCAGCAGATAGCAGACCAGAGGTGTGCCTGCTGCCCATCCCATCAGTTCTTCATCCTCTAGGTTTAGGTGGCCACAAATCAAGGAACCACAGAAACACAAATCTCTGCAGCAGAATTGATTATTGTGGTTTTCAGTGCTTGCTTTAATACCTCAATGTCATTTCTAGAGAAATTGTATTACTGTGCTGTGAACCTGACATGTATTGCAGGCCCAGAACCTCTGCGACCCACAACGTGCAAGTGCAGCAAAAAGGATCAACACCATGCCTTGTTGCAGCAAGTCGAGTTTTCAACTCATTCCCATCCGCAGGCTCTTTGATGTGGAGCACTTCCACTCGATGCTTGGGCCAGGGGCGCTGATCGCAACGCCGCTGCCTGGGGGAGATTTTCCCCCGGAGTTTAGTGCGATAGGGGACTACACATCCACAGCTGTGGGGGCCCTCATTGTCGACCTGGACCTGCAGCCTGCAACACCTGTGGATCTCAGGTGAGCAGTCTGCCCATCCTGTACCTTTGTCTGCAGACGTTGGCCTTTTAGATCCCCTATGATGAGCAGAGCGAAGCTGGCATCATGCAGTTGCTGACTGCCTCGACGCTGGATGTCTTGGCGTGCATCTCTAATGTGAAGCAGAGAGCGATCCAGGGCCCTCAGAAACTAGACCAATGCAGCCTGGTGGTGGGTGGTGGGCATTTTAACAGATGCAAAACCCTGGTTAGTGCGCTGTTGCAGGATGCGCGCTCACCTGCGGACGCTGGCTGGCATGTTAGCGCCGCTGATAGAGGCGCCGGGCCGCGCGGCGGTGGAGGAACTGTGCGCGGCCTGCTTCCCCTCTGCTGCGTTGGGGGGGTCCCTGGGGGCTGGGATTCCCCCGCCCAAGCTGCCGGTCAAGCCGCGCCGGCGCCGTGGGCCGACCTGCGAAGACGCCAAGAAGTGCGCATAAATCTCATGTCGTGCGATACTCCGTGTGACCTGAAATCTATAATTGGCTGCATGACACCATCTTGTGGTCCATATGTTGGCGAGCATGCCTCTATTGAATCGTGAGGACACTGCACCAGACTGGCCTCGATTCCATGTCTTTACTGCGGTCGCTGATTTGGTGGGGTAAAGGTCCCGGGAGGCTCTTTCCTGTGACTACCATTTTCTGATCATGGCTTTTGATCATGATTCGCTATGCGTCGTGCAGGTGGCTTGACGATGACGAGGCGGACGCGCCGGGCTGCGCGCAAGCCGTCACGCAGAACCCATTCCTCGACGATGCGACCGCAGCCTTTGAGCATCCGCAGCCCGGGAATGACGCGCAGCAGACGAGGCCCAACCGCCCCTTCATGGATCTCAGCCCAATCAGCTCCTCTCTGCTGCCTTCCCGCCCGGCTGCTGCGGCCACCAGCACTGCAGAGATTGCAGCGGGCTCAGAAGAGGAGGGACTGTCGGAAGGACGAGGACCTGGAGAGGGGTTGAGTGTGGATATTTCTGCGGCGGTGTCGGGGTCGTTGAATTCGGAGGACACTGCGCGCGCAAGCAAAGGTCTCCTGGGGCGTGCCAGCATGAGCCCCAGGCTGTCCTCCATAGAGTGGCCGACAGGTACATTCAGTGCCACCACATAAAGCCTGCTTGCACCGTATCAACCTGTCAATTATCATATGCTTGTCCGAGCTGCAGTGGGCATTGGTGCGGCGCTTTTGCATGGATGAGGATGCTACTGCGAGTTGTCTTAAGCCGATCCGGTCTCTGTTTGGTCAAACGAAGTGACGTGATAGTTGCTGATTTGCAGGTGACAGTACAGGGGAGTGCCAGTTGCTGAAGCACAGATTGGCACCTGCCTCGATTAGTTTTGGGGAAGCTACCACGTCAACGGAGCAAGGGAATTATGATGATGTAGTGGCTGACCAAATGGTGGGCAACTCCTCACATTAGACACTGCCTTTGGGGTGCTCCTGGAAACTGCACATGTCCAAGTGTGCATCCAGGATGTGGCTATGTCCGGAGAATGGAGATTACCTGTGCGTGTACATCTGGGCAGTGCAGATTTCTGTGCTGCGCAGTTATCTTGGGGATTGTGGCAGGCTGTGACAGAATATGTCATGCAGGCGGCAAGGGCCGAGAAGCTGGCGTCGGCGGCGCAGCAGCACCCGCTCTGGCTGAGTTTCCGTGACAAGGACCTCGAGCGCAACTTTGCTGCCTGGCACAGTCTGCAGCTGCAGAAGGTATCAACCTCCGCCTACTTGCTAGGAGTAGTGTGTGCTGTGAACAAACTGGTGACCGTCTGACAGTCAGAATCTGACTTCAAGGCAGGGCAGGACATCATGAGGGATAGGCTCATACCGCGGGCCTTTGCAGACATTGGGAAAGTCTGGGATGAAGCAGCAATGGCAGTCACAGCATCGGTAGAGCAACAGCTGCATAGCAACATTCAATGACACAGCTTGGAACTCGACGCACATCGCTTGAATGAGCAAGAAGCGCCATTTCAGATTTTCATCAATGCTAGGCACGTTTCTTGACTTGCACTTGTGTTGCTGCAGCTGGATCGGGCTGCCATCTCCTTTGCATCCTTCATCTTTGCCTACCTGGGCTTTGTGGCTCCACACAGCCTGGCCGTGCATGCGCCAGTAGCCTATTCAGTCACAGCAGCCCTCATGCTGTTCCTGCTCTGCTTCGCGTGGATCGCCAACCCCTGGTAGGTCATTTCATTACCGCAGAACCCTTCTTGCCTGCCTGCCGCTTTGGCAGGAATGGTGCTTTTACCGAAACAAGTTGACCACATTCGTACCTTGTCTCTGCCTGGCTATCACTTCTTTGTTTGTGTGGGCAAATGGTCTAGATGCACCAGAAATTGTGACAGGGACATGGAGCATGGAATTGGCAATGGCAATGCTATTCATGCCCCATTCCCATACTGTTTTGTGGTGCACCTGGGGCATTGGGAAAGCTGATTTGCTAGCAGCTGTATCCTGTGTCTAGCAGGTCAAGCCAGCCACTGGATTGCTATTTACTCAGGGCTCACGTAATCTCTAGGGTCTATTTTGAGTTGAGGGATGCGTGCTGATTCTGTCGTCCTGTGTGTGATTACAGCAGGTATCTGGCGAGGCGGACGCTGCTGTTGAAGGCGTTTGTGCTGCTGTACACTGTCTTCAACACCCAGGTGGGCTTCCCTGGGGTGCTCAATGCGATGCACGGGGGAGATGGGCCGTGCACGATAGCCTTCGTGCTGCGCTACATCAACGCGCAACCCCTGCTCACGTCATGCGTAGTCACCATGGTGCGCGCCTGCCTTCTAAACTCTGCCTTTGCCGCGCCAATACTGCATCGACTACTTCATCTGTTAAGAGACTCCCAGGAGTGCAACGTTTTCAAACAGGAAGGTTACATACACATGGGGCTGTGATCACGATCTTTGTCTCATGTTGAGTGCCGTAAGGCTGTGTGAGCACTTCTTGGCGTTGCATGCTTTTGCCTGCAGGCTACAGACCTATGCCCGGCCTCCTGCGCTGCGGGCGGCAACAATTGGCTGACTTGTGGAGCGAATGCGGACGTCCAACTGGTGTTGAGAGGGAATCTTTTTGGGTGCAGGCGCGGCTGAGCATCCAAGCGCCAATTCAGGCAATCCAGCTGGCGATCTCTCTCGGCCTGCCCCGCCAGGTGTGCGGGGCATGCTACACGAGCCGGTCTCACGCGGCGTGCCTGCTCAACATGCACACTCAGCAGCTTCTCGTCGGCTTCCTCGCACCACTCGCCATAGTCTACATTGCAGAGCGCCGTTTCCGCGCAAACTTTTTGAGCAGCCAAGCCAAGAAGCTGTCTTGACCCCGGGAGGACTCATCTGTGATCCTCTGGCCTTCAGCAACCCGATGACCTCTACGTGGGGTTACCTAGCACAGCATGCACAGCAGGCGTGTGCAAAAGGCAAGCTTGGCTCGGGCAAGGCGCATCTATTTTGCTTTGAGCTCCCACTGCGGTAATAAGCTGGGAGACTTTCCAACAGATATCCAGCACTGACCATGTTCTCTCTTTGCTGCCGGCTATGTCACGCCGAGTGAGAAAGTGCATTGGCGCATCTTTTGTGAACTGCTCTGCTGTGACTGTGATGTATGGACACACTTTTATTCCCGCTGGTTTGTCTGCTTGTAATCCTCCCCTCAGCAGCTGTGGTCTCTGGTGCTTGACTGGACCTGCAGCTGCGCAGCTAAGTCCTGATTCCACATGAGCATCATCTGTCCTGGGCCGCTGCGCTGTTCACTGGGCAGCACTTTTAGAAGTAGGCCTCCTAGGCATGCTGTGCCCTGCGCTAGGAGTGCTGGAAAGAACAGAAAGGCATTTTGTGAGATCGTGGACATTAAAGTACTTACTAGCGGTGTAGGAAAGAGGTAAGTACTGATTTCAGCCCTCAGATTCTTAGCGGTGCAAAGAAGTTTGGAACTTGAATTATAATTGCAGATCTCTGTGGAGGCTCTCTGGTACTGTTTGCTTTTGTCTGGCAGTGAACTTGTACTGAAGAGTCTCATTTGTGTACTGTGTTTGCCTTGACATTTGGATGTTTGTGAAAAGCTTTGTCGCACGGATCAATATCGTGGACACCCATCAAAAAGATATCTAATTGTGGTTCGCATGAAAGATCATGTCCAACTGTAGCATGCCAGTATTGTGGCCATTGCCCGGTACTGATGTCTGCGCTTGTAAAGCTCTATTGCATTGTCATCACTGATCTTCCAATCTATTCTTGGCGCTATGCCGGGCAAACCCCAATGTCCTCAAGCTGTAGATCAGCTTGATGTGAAAGCTGCATGCAGATCCTTGCATCATTGAAATTTGTTGAGACACATATATCGACAACTAATACATGTATATAGCTTCCAGACATGGACTTCAGCATATAACCAAATTTATTTATTCATGCAAACCAGCAATTGCATTTGCCTTCACTTTGTCGAGTCTCTGCTCACACGTTCAAGGCGCGCTCACTTCTTCAAAAAGGCATCATATGAGAATCCGTGTTAGCTGCCAATAGCTTCCCAGACAGCATATATTCGTTGCCCCACGCGACACTCAATCTTCGAAACATTGCACTCCCAAGGGTGCTCCTGCAGAGCAAGCCCCAGCCCCGTCTGCACCTCCTGACTCAGCGTGACTAAGCGCTGACTCGTGCTGCCGAGCGCCCACATCAGCGACACATGCGGCCGCGGATCTTTGTGGAACTGCTGCAGCCCATGTTCTGCAAAGGCCCTGTTGGTGCGCCGCACAGCCCTGCAGACCTGCACCCACACGCGAGCGCACCCAGCCATCTCAGTTGTGGGAACCATATGGATCATCAATAACAACTAAGACGCTCTGCAACCAAGCTGCGAAGAACGCATGTTTTGCTTAAAATCCTTGAGGCCAGCATACCATTTTTCTTTATCCTCAGCGCCAGACTGCCTTGATGAAATAGCAGATTTTATCACAAACAACAGAACCAGAGGTCAGCACATCTTAGAAGCCAATATAAAGCTTTTGTAATGTGAAGGGGAAACCCCACTGGCTCACCTGGTCAAAGCCCTGGTCGACAAGTATGGACAGGAAGCTACGCGTCTTGTCGTCGTTTTCAAAAGCCTCCAGTCGTCCAAAGCTCACCTTGAACCTGAGAGCACAGCGATGGCAATTTTACAGGGCCTAAATGATAATTTCCTCAATACAGAAGCCTGGCGTGCATGCATGCAATTGCGCAAAGCAAGCGTCTGCGATAGTTCTCATGTCAAGCTCTTCCTAGATATTATCCCAGATGTCAACCTAGGTTAGGTGTGTGTGAAAGGCTGCACAAAAGGGGCGCACACCTTTGTGTCTTTGACAAGTGCTGCTTCAAGGAGGCTATCAATGGCTGTATCTGGGGATAGTGTACAGCGACCACCCGAGACAGACTTAGATGGTAAGTGGCCTGCACGAAAGGCGCCTGCACAGCAGCAACACAGGTCAGATGGAGGCTTTTGTAATATCCATTCCATGCGCGTTCAAGAATGGGCCACGCAAAATGAATGTTGCTGTTTGAGTCTGCACACCATTTGAACATTCTTGGCTGAACATGATGGTCGCGGATCTTTTTGGACCATTAAATTGAGACCATACATCGGTGCATAAGGCAATGTGTGCGTACAGAATGGATTAGCGGTACCTTAAATCCGGACTTGGTCTTTGGCAGAGCGGCATCGATTGTTGGATGCAAGTCAGAAATGCTGCGCTTGCATTCCTGGAGACTTGCCTCCAAGCCCGCAAGGCAAGCCTTGGGCACGGCGACTGTGTATGCACAATGACATGTGATCAGCAGATGCTATCACAGATGAAACTCCTAATCACACTCACTCTCTAGCAACATGGTGTGACATCAGCTCATCACACGTTCAGATGTCGCCTGGCATGGATCTCATTAAGCTTGCTAGAAAAAATGTGTGTCGTGCCTGTGATGTACACATGGGTGGCATAGTTGCCTTCCACATGTGCGAAAGTCCTCACTCGTCCCAGATGGAGATCCTGCTTTGCCTCCTCATCCTCAGCAGATGGAGGCAGTGGCACTGCAGCATGCATCAGCAGATAATTCACGATGAGGCCAAACAGCTGGTGACACAGGAACTGGGTTGGTCCCCTGCACAGCAATGGCCTTACCAGCGCCACCCTTGAAGCTTGCAAGTAACGAGGACGCAGAAGGCAGTCCTAGATTGTTATCCCTGTGGTGGAGCATGCAAGTTTCAATTATCCAGTCCTACAGCCATGCAAAGAGAAATGCATAGACAACCAGGTGGCTAGGCGCACCTGGATCGGCTGACACCAGGTAGATCCTTCAATGATTTGGTTTCATTTTCATCATTCAGTTTTGTCCGTTTCGGCTGCCTAATTTCCTGCTCTTCTGAAGCAGATCGCGTCCCACCATGGCCGGGATAATCACTTCTGCAGTGTGCAACTCGCGTGTTTGTGATGGAGTCAGCTGAAGTTTCATTGTCACTGTCATCACTGCCGTAGTGGCAAGCAATCACATCCAGCCTGACTTCGTGTGCTACCTAGCTCTGGAAAGCCTGGACAAAATGTTTTTTTTCTTGTGGTGAAAGCGTGCCCAGGCTGTGACACTCCAACAGATGTGGATGCGCTCATTAACCTTGATTTTATGTGTCGGATGTGTTTTCTTTGCATCTTGCCCAGATGATCTGGGGGCTTCACATTGGAGTGCTGACGTAGACAAGACGTATCGTACGCACGTGAGGTCGGCGCACCAATTGCGCTTTGCTTTCTGGCCCAAGACGAGCAAGTTGGAGAAGTGTTGACCCCTTCAATTTGAAGGTACTCATACGCATGCAGCTACAAGGACTCGCAGATGCAAGGACACTCGCTTTGCCCGCTGAACCAGAGCACAATGTTGAAGCTTTGGTGAGTGGTAGACCCCTTGATTGCTTGCATAAAAGCTTTTCGATTAATTTTTCTTTGTTATTCTGCAGATCCGGAAATTATACGAGGGCCAGGGAGTGCTGCTGTCCCCTCTTTACTATGCTGGCTGTGGTACTTCCCATTCTTATATTAACCAATTCTTACGTGTCCGCCCATAAGTCATTAATTCTATGACTTCTGTGTGGTGCAGGGGGAATGCTGCAAGGCGAGGCGCCCTTCACCTGCAGGCAGCTTCGTGCAAGCTGTGCGAGCGATCTAGGCAGGGCAGGGCTGCAGTCGTTGCCTCTGCCAGCAGCTCTGGCGGTGGATCGTCGTTTCAGGAGCCCTGGAAGCGGTTTACAACAAGCACAGTCATCTCGAAGAGCACGCTGAACCGGCTCAAAGTGGCCGAGCTGAGGGAGGTGCTTCAGGAGCGAGGCCTGAGCACCGATGGCCTCAAAATGGACCTTGTGGAGCGCATGCACGCTGTGCTGCACGAGCAAGGTGGCTTCTCTGGCCTCACAGAGCGTAACTGCATAACATATGCATACCATATAACCTGCAGGTTTTACGAGCGCGTTTATTGGCTGTTTCATGGGCAAGGGTAATCATGCATTTAGCTTCAGCAAACCATTGAAACGTGGGCTGGGCACTGCAGAGAATGAGGCGTCTCCTGCTGCACCTGCGGAGCCTGAGCTTGCAGCTAGCACTGCCTGTGCCGGCGAGCCTGCATCCAGCAACAGCTACAATGCCTCTGAAAACGGCTCAGCGCAGACAGCTTTGAGATCAACAATCACAGAGTCAGCATCTGACGCCCGCACTCCAGTGGGACCTTCTAGCAGCTCCCGAGCAACGGAGGATGTGCAGCTCAGCGCACAAGCCGGCAACGGAGCCGCAGCTAGTTCAGCAGGCTCAGAAGTGCATGCCAGCGTCCATGCCTCAACAACAGCCAGCTCACACAATGCAGGCCCCACAGCAGTGTCGGCCAGATCAGGTAACTTGCAGGCTACAGGAGCGGCCAGATCAGGCGCGGCAGATTTGTCGGCAGCGGCCAGAGTAGGCGCGGCGCCAGATCAGGCGGCGGCCAAGACAGGCATGGCGGTGACGTGGCTGGGCACGTCTTCGGGGGCGCCCACTCTCAAGCGCAACGTGTCGTGCATCTCCCTGCGCCTGCCGCAGTCCACCTTCCTCGTAGATGCCGGCGAGGGCTCCTGCAGACAGGTGGGCCGCCAATCCTGCCCAACACCAATGTTCATGTGCCCTCTCCAGATTTTGATCCTCTCTAGCCTTGTGAAGGGCCTGAAGGCATAAGGTAGGCATGCAGCAATCTTAAAATGGAGCTTTTTTCTAAGGCAACTATGGCAGAATGGGAATAAACGACAAGATTGATGTGGGAGTGGTCTGCTCCTTTGCTCAGAAGCATGGCAGACACTTTGGCAGGCCCCCAAAAGATTATCTGCATTCAGGCCGCATGTCATGTGCAGATGATGCGCAGGCGCATGTGTGCAAGAGTCTTCAATTTGGTTGGTTGATCTGGCCCCGGCTGGCGGGGGGCGGTATATATACTGAGCGCCGTGCCCACGGTTGATTGGGTCTTGCTTTTATCTAGCGAGTCCGACAAGGGGAAGGATTGTGCAGCCTTTAATTGCAGCTTGTCTGCAGGACGTACCTTGCCTTTTGGCAGAGTAAATGTGTAATTTTAACTATAATTTGATGCAGCTGGAGATGGCGGGCATGGATGCTGTGCGCGTGAAGAAGCTGTTCATAACGCACATGCACGGCGACCACTGCTTCGGCATCGGCGGGCTGCTGCGCGCGGTCAGCGCGGCACGAGAGGGCACGTCGTCAGCCGACGTGCCCTTTACGGTCTACGGGCCCCCGGGCCTGCACAAGCTTGTGACCGCCGCCCTCGGCTTTGATGAGAGGCCACTGGCCATGCCCCTGGTGCGCTGCTCTTTTTGCCAAAGCATGCCTGGTTGGCCTTTATTTTGCAACCAGGTGCTCTAATGCTCTTGTAAGAGGACAGTAAGGAACACATCGAGCATAGCAATGACCTCCTGGCATTTATAGCTCATGGAGCTTGAGCGTCTTTTAGAAATGAGATCAGGCTGGTGCTGCACTCGCGAAGCTTCAAAATCACGCGGAGGTATGTTCTGTCCATTGCCTTGTGTGCTCTCATCAGATAATTGAAAATTTCAGATGTTCCAGTATTGAATGCGATTGCAGATGGTGGTGGAGTTGACAGTGGACCCGGCCAAGGGGCACGCGCCGAGGCTGGCAGGGGAGATATCACACGTGGACCAGGGGCGCGTGATGTTTGCGACGCTAGCACCTGATCGCACTCCTGACGCGGAGGCGGCTCTGCGGAGAGCGCCGGACCAGCGACGGCGCAGCAACCGGCAGATGTCAGTCGAACACGCTGTAAGTGGGCCGTGGAACCTCGCTTGGGATTGCAGTCCCATGCGCTACTGTGGCAGTGCATATGTGCGCATGCTTGCATTGGTCAGGACCTGCTCTGTGGCATGTGTCAGGACGCGTAGGGAAATTTGCTGGTTTTGCCGCAACGTGGTCGACAAGACAGACCGCCTTTTACCTTCCTGATGATGTGTAGTAAGGAATTTGCCAGAGCAAGCAGAGCTGGCTGCTGAAGTTTCTGGCACACTCTGCATTGCTGGGGTGTGCCTCTCTGTGATGCGTCGCAGCAACATAGCATGAAGATGCGAAAGAGTCTGCATTCGGAGAATTCTCTACCACCGGAGCAGAAGATTAAGTGTTTCGTACATGTGGCGCCAGGTGGAGGTGATTGAGGGGCTGACGTGGACGATTCCGTGCGAGGACGGCATCACGGTAACTGCCGCGCAGCTGCAACACAGGGTGCCCTGCTGGGGCTACGTCTTCCAGGAAGCTGGCCTGCCCCCCGTGCCAGATCAGGCGCTCATGGCCAGCGCCGGCGTCGAGGAGGTGCGGCCCCCTGCTGGCGCCTTCAGCCAATCAAAAGTTTTTATGGGTCTAGTGTACTTCTCCCAAGATATCTAGCGCGTGAGACTATAAGCTTGTCACAATATTAGGATGATATTTCTAATTGATCACTGTTTGACGTTGATGACCGGAAGAGGGCACTCCTTAGGGGCCACACACCTGAGATCGGGGGAAAGGCCTCTGGACGGTCTTTTGTCAGTCAGGGTGTGTCGCTCTCTGTGCGCTGAAACCAAAAGCTCTTGGGGCTTAAGCTTTCTGGCCACATCGTGGGCTCTCGGTGTTGTGTATAGGGCAATGCATTACGGCTCCTGATATGGCATCTATTTACTTTCACAAGGTACATTGCTAAGGGCCTATCGTGGTGTGACAACTGAGCCTTTCGACGCCTGACAGCACCTGCCATATCCTTTGCAGCTGCTTTGTGAACAGAGGCAGCCTGCTGGCGGGGTCTGGCCGGACCATGCTAGAGCACAGCTTATAGTTTTCTGCAGCTTTCATCGATTCAAGAATGCAATGACTGGTGTGCGCGGTGCAGGAGGCGGTGAGGGACGCGATGCGGCAGGGCCCATCGGCGCCGGTGGCGCTGCCGGGCGGCCAGGCCGTGCCGGTGCGCTCTCTCGTGCGGCCGCCGCGCCGGGGCCGCAAAGTCGTGCTGCTCGGCGACACCTGCAACTCGCGCGCCATCCTCAGTGCGTCCCACTGTGTGTGTCCACTGTAGTCTGCAGAAAAAAGATATGGCTGTACTTGCAGGGTCCTTTCCTGCACAACGCGAGTGTTGTCTACATCAGCAGGTGTCACTGCCCTCATTTTGCACAGCAGGAGAGGCTGTAGAGGCATCAGTACATTGATGCTAGCTGGCGCACGATTGTGAACAATAGCAGTGTGAATCCGGACATGCCCATTGCTGCAAGATCCTTGCCCTATGCGGGGAACGCTTAGGTTAAGAACAATTAAGAAGCCCTGGCATGACGAAGCTTTGAGATAATAAGAAGTGGATCGTAGAACGGGCATACCATGGTCAGCACCATTAATCCGCACCCCTAAATTGTTTGGACCTGTTTTTAGGAGTTTTTCCTTCCTAAAAGTGATGTTTCATGATCAAGAATGGGCCGGGCTTTGCGAGAGCTTGCCAAAATTGGTGTCAAAATTGTCACGGGGTTTACATTCTGCGTTGAAGGGTTTTTCTTTGACCCTTTTTACTATTTTATGCTCGAAATAGGGTGCTGACTCCGGTATAAGCAATGGTTCATCACTGCTTGCACCTTGCCATGGCATCGGCTGTGGACTTTTTGGCTGTGCTTCAGACTGAAGTATCTGGTTTGGGGTGGATTGCAGGGGTTGGCCAGGGGGCGGATCTGCTGTCGCACGAGGCCACATTCACGGCAGACATGCGCGAAAAGGCCCACATAGCGCAGCACAGCACGGCACCCATGGCGGGGGCTTTCGCGCGCGCGCTCGGTGCGCAGACCCTTGTGCTGACCCACTTCAGCGGCCGCTTCAACGACTGGCGCGGCAAGCCGGGAGCGGTGCGCACCTGCTTACAGGAAAAATTTGCTGTTCCCTCCTGCAGCTCTCTCGCCATGCTTTGTCATCATGCATTTGAAGCTGTGCTCTGATTCGCTGGGCCTGCAGTGCGCCTCTAGTTTGCATAGAATTCCTAGGTGACCTCTGGCTCTCTCATACTTGATCAGCGTCGATCTCGAGACTCTTTTCTGAATTTCTGGGCTCTCGCTCATCCTTTGATCACCTCCAGCTGTCACGTCCTTAATGGATTCCAAGCAGAATTGCTGAATCCGTGGCTGTTGCTCTGTGCATCATGTCGTGACCTGTGGTGTTGGTGCAGAGTCTGATGCCTTGTGACGCATGAGTGCGCCCTAGCCGCCTTCCGGGATTGTGCTCAGTGGGAATTTTGGCATCACGCTTGGTGTTGTCGGCCTGGTGTGTAAATTTCAAACGAGAGGAGAACAGCTTTTGAGTATGGGTGGCTGTGTGCAGGGCGAGGAGGATGCGCTGCCATCAGATATCCAGATGCTGAGGCGGCAGGCCATGACGGCCTACGGCAGCAGCAGCATCTACATGGCCCAGGACTTCTACACCCACCATGTGAGTCCCGCCAGCCTATCATTGGCCTTGTTGAGACAAGTTGGGTATATGTAATATGGCATGTGTCATGCGCAGTGTGTCTTCATCGGATTCCGCCACTGTGTTCTTGACCAACGCCTACTGGAGTTTGCCACAGGAATAGTTTTCCGTGTGCAGCTGGAGCATGCAGCTTGAGATGATGGCCGCATGCATGCA